>Ga0189286_100075_pt1 | contig 69536 bp, 68 predicted proteins | sample UW69minimetaG_FD_130330 | JGI IMG/M metagenome (GOLD analysis project Ga0189286, IMG submission 130330) | Marine microbial communities from the Costa Rica Dome - UW69 mini metaG | ecosystem: Environmental > Aquatic > Marine > Oceanic > Photic zone | place: Costa Rica: the Eastern Pacific...
CGAGACCTTCGCCACCGGCTCCGCCAGCCTCTCGCTCACCAATGAGGGAGTCGAGCAGGGCCACATACTGAACCTCGAGACCTTTATCAACTCCGGGACCATTACTCTCGCCGACACGGAGACGGGCGGCATGACAGCGATTGCCGGCGACGTCCTGGCCATCACCAGTCTTGGCGTTCCCGGCGGCGTTGGAACGTCCAACTTCATTTCCAATGGCGGGGAGCTCCATCTCGATACGGTTCTTGATACAGGCGCCATTGATACGACAGACGTTCTCATTCTTGACACGGTCACCACAGGGGTCGGCGGGGCAACCGGCATCACTATCACGGATGCGGGCGGCGCAGGCGGCATTACCGGCACCGGCGCCACTGACGGTATTCGAGTCGTCGAAGTGCGCGGGGTTGGCTCCGCGAGCGATGCCTTTACTCTTTCGCGCGCTGTGGTCGGCGGCATCTTCGAATATGAGCTGAACCAGGCCGATGGACAGAACTGGTATCTGCAGTCCGACGGCACCATCGCGACACAGATCCCGGCCTACCAGGCTTTGCCTCTGGCCCTTTCGGGTTTCGCGCGGGATCAGATGCCCTGGGCACAAAAGCGCTGGGGTCACGTCGAAGGTCGTCAACAGGCTAAGACGGGCGCCTGGCTGCGCGGTGGTTTCGTCCGTGGTTCAGAGGAGTTCACAGGCGCCAATCAGTATGAGAGCAGAGACCGGTTTGTTCAGGCTGGCTATGACGTGGTTCTGGACGCGGAGCTGCCAGGTCAATTGAGTATTGGCGGCCTCGTGCAACACACGTCCACCGACACCTCCATCACCAATGGCAATGGGTCAACCTTTTCAGCAAGCGGATATGGCGCGGGCGTCAGCGCCTATTGGACGGCCGGTAGCGGATTGTTTACAGAAGCGCTCGCAACACTGACCCGCTACGAGATAAACATTGACCGGCCTAACCTGGCCGGTGTGGCAGACACCGAGGCTTATACTTACTCGGCAGGCCTGCAGGTCGGCCATCAGCTCAATGTCGCAGGTGAAACAGATCGGTGGACAGTCACACCCCGTACGTCACTGACTTATATTGATAGCAATATTGGCAGCTTTACCGATGCGTCCGGCATCGCGGTGGACTTTGTTGAAAGCGACAGCATGCTCTTGGAAGCAGGCATGATCAGCGGCCTGGACCTGGACCTGAAAGGCAACCGCGTCCTCAACCTCTCTGCAGAGATTGGCATTGAGCAGGACCTGCTGGGCGGCAATGCGATTACCGCCAATGCAGTCAACTTCACGGCTGACCGAGATGACACACGGGCAACATTCGGTGCCGGAGCAACCGCTCACCTGGGAGAGAACTTCTCAATATTTGCCCGGGCGGAAGGAAGCGCGTCCCTGTCGGGCGAAGGTTACTCCCGGCGGGCAACAGCGGGACTGAGGATCACCTTCTAGCAACGACCGGGTTTTCAGGTAGCATGGCGCGGGCGTGAGCAGGCACCATCAAGAAGCGCTCATTTTCTGTCGCTTCATGGAATCGGAGGCAGGCTTCAGAAAGCTTGATCACGTGATCATCCCCGTGTTGTGCCGCGCGCGCAGCAATCTCGTTTGGCGCTTCAGGTGGTAATACTCTTGGTCCAGGCGCCGGAGATTCCGAATAGGCTGAATGCAATCCAGCAGCGGTCTGCCATCCATAGGACACAAGCTTGCGGGTCGTTACCTCTTTCACAATCGGGGCAATGTTAAGAATGGCGGCGACGGCCGTGATCGCATGAGTAAAGACGATAGCGGTGAGCGGCGTATGCACCCGATAGAGAAATACCTGCGCAAACTCGGACGCAATGTCGTAGGCAAGGGCCGACACGTCGCCCTCTGCGTCGATCAGAGAAATCACCGCCGCAAATCCCTGCGCGTGAGGCAGCTGCTCTAGCGCCGTCGTGATCGCGCCATCATTGCGCCGATGCGCAAGCGGCACCAGCGGGACCCGTGCGAGGGCTTCCTTTGGAGAGAATGTGGGACGACCCGCCACCCGATGAGTAACCAGCGGCTGATAGGAACCTGCCCAAAGAGCGAGACCCTCCGCAAGCTCCCGCCGTCGAAGGGGCGTATCTTCAACGCGGAGAGCACGCACACCATGGCCCACGCGAATGAGTCCGTGCGCTGCTGCCGCAAAGAGGCCCGGCGCCAGGCGGTCTGCCCATTGATCCAACACCGGCTCCCAAGGTCCGCTGGCGAGACGATGATGAAAAAACGATCGCCAGGCATCCTGCCGACGAGGATCGCCAACGGCGCCCTCTAACTCTGTGGGATCAAGCGGAGCGGCGCTGTCATTGGCTGGGAGGATATTGCCCAGGTTTGCCTCCACCCAGCTTTTCGCCCGACCATCCTGCCCCATGGCGACAAGCGCTTCAGCCACCATCGGCGCATGATCGACAAAGCCGTTTTTCAGAAGCGGCCCCAAGGCGCGCAGCGGCTCAAGGGCTGGATCAAGCAATTCATATTGACGCTTAGTCATGGCCCAATTCCTTTAGAAAGTATTTTCTTTATTTATTTCGGCCCGCCGAATAATTCAAGTTTTTTCTTTTTTAAAAACTGACCAATCGCCCCTTTCCTCAGAGACATGACTTAAGGCACTCTAGGTGCAACAGAAATCACAGGAAGGCTTGAGAGCATGACCGTCTACGCAATGGCATTTGTTGAGATTAAGGACAGGGAACACTACGCAAAATACGAAGCGGGGTTCATGGAAGCCCTGGCCCCCTTCGGCGCAGAGATCCTCGCCGTTGACGAAGACCCCAATGTATTGGAGGGCGAAGCACCCAAGGGACGGATCGTCCTCATTCGATTTCCCTCAGCCGAAAAGCTCGATACCTGGTACAACTCAGATGCCTATCAGGCAATCCTGCCCTTCCGCAAAGCTGCATCGAACGGCCATGTGATCAGCGTTAAAGGGTTTGAGATGCCTTAGAGCATTTCCAGCTGAAGTTGACGCACTTCAGCGCCCCAAACTTTAGGCGCAAATGCGATACAATAAGGCTCTAAGCCGCATCCAGCATCACAACACTGAAAAGCTTCTCATCATCCATCCATGACTGAGACAGGGTCCAACCTTGCACCTCTGCAAGCTGCATCAGTTCGTCGAGTGCAAACTTGCGGGAGTTTTCTGTGTGAATGCTCTCCCCTTCCGCAAACCCAATCTTGGTATCACCAACCCTTACCGTCTGGTCCCTCTGGCTGACCAGATGCATCTCAACCCGGGAAGCATCTTCGTTCCAACGGGCTTCATGCGCAAACTGCTCGAGGGCAAAGGTGCCGTCAAGTTCTCGATTGATGCGTTTCAGAATATTGAGATTAAAAGCAGCCGTTATGCCTGCCGCATCATCATAGGCAGGGATGAGGCGACCCACATCCTTCTTCAGATCAACGCCGAGCACGAAGGACGCGCCGTCGCCCAGATCCTGTCGGGCGCGTTGAAAAAAGTCAGAGATTTCAGCATTCGATAGATTGCCAATCGTCGAGCCCGGAAAGAAACCGACCGTGCGTCCAGCACCTCGCGCTTCCGACGGGACGGCAATCGGGGACAGGAAATCACCGACAACCGATTTGATAGAAAGAGAAGGATAGTCGCGACGCAATTGATCTGCCGTGTCCTCCAAAAAGGACGCGGACACATCGATCGGTACATAGCAATGCAGCGCGTCAAACCTGTCGAGCAGCAACCGGGTCTTAACCGACGCGCCCGAGCCATACTCGACGAGAGTCGCCCCTCGTCCAGCTGCCGCGGCTATTTCACTCCGGCAATCTTCCAGAATTTTCGTCTCTGTGCGTGTCGGATAATATTCCGGCAGATCCGTGATCTCTTCAAACAATTGAGAGCCGCGTGCGTCATAAAGCCACCGGCAGGGCAGCGTTTTTTGCGGCAGCCCAAGCCCCTCAAGAACATCAGCCGCAAATTCGCCATTCTTAACTTGTACTGTGTCCAACATTATGCCGCACCCCTCGCAAGCCTGAGGCCGGAAAACTGCCAACGCTTATCCGGATGAAAAAAGTTGCGATAGGTCGCACGCATATGACCACCCGGCGTGGCGCAGGACCCGCCGCGGAGCACCATCTGCCCGCTCATGAACTTGCCGTTATATTCGCCGACGGCACCTGGCGGGGGTTTAAACCCCGGATAGGACGTGAACGGGCTCGCCGTCCACTCCCAAACATCCCCATAAAGACCCGCAAGTTCGCCGACAGGCGCAACCTGCGGACGCGGGCGCAACATGTTGGAAGACGCGAAATTTCCCTCAATCGCGACGGCGCCCGCCGCATGTTCCCATTCAGCTTCGGTCGGCAATCGCATACCCGCCCACGTTGCATAAGCATCTGCTTCGTAGAAACTCAGATGGGCAACAGGCGCATCTAAATGAACAGGTTGTGGGCCCCGCAACGTGAGAGACCACCAGGCAGCATCCTTCTGGAACCAATAAAGCGGCGCATCCCATCCACGCTCTGTGGCAATCGCAAACCCATCCGACAGCCAATGTTGCGGATCGCGATAACCGCCAGCTTCCATAAACGCGATCCATTCGCGATTGGTGACTGCACGATTTGCCAATTCAAAAGGCCGCACCAACACGTCATGTTGTGGCCCTTCACAGTCAAAATTGAAGCCATCGCCACCCGCTCCAAGCGGAATGCAACCACCCTCAAAGGAGACCCAGTCCGCCGCGTCGCTAGCCTGCTGCTTCATTTCCAACGGGACAGCGGGCGCGAAGGCCGGGCGCAGCGGGTTCTGCGCAAACAGATGCAGAATGTCGGTGAGCAAAAGTTCCTGATGCTGCTGTTCATGATGGAGACCAAGCTCGATCAGCTTTGCAAGCTCAGACGAAAGCTTGCCCGCCAGCAAAGTTTCCATCGCCTCATCCACATGCGCGCGATAGTCACGGATCTCATCAAGGGACGGGCGCGCCAACATGCCACGGCGCGGACGCGGATGCCGCTCCCCCACCGCGTCATAGTAGGAATTGAACAGATAACAATAATTGTCATCAAAGAGGGTGTAGTCGGACAGGTTCGGTTCGAGGACAAAAGTCTCAAAGAACCATGTTGTATGTGCCAGGTGCCACTTTGCGGGGCTTGCATCTTCCATGGACTGCACCGTCGCCTCCGCATCACTTAAGTGATCGGTAAGGGCGAGGGACTGTGATCGCACCAACGCGTAATCGCCAAGCGCAATCGACACGCTCCCCTTGAGCGGGGTCGATGAAGGAGATGTCATGTCAGGATTCTCTATTAAACTCGAGATTGTCGGGGTAGAAGGCGACATAGTCTTTTAAGACAGTCGCCTGAGGGATGGGGTCTTCATAAGACCAGGCGACTGCCCTGCCATCGGAACCGGCAAACTCAAAATAGGCCGCATCCCCTTTGCGCGGACAATGAGTTGTTTGCGCCATCGGGCTCGCGCGATCCATTGCCACATCGCCACGCGGGAAATAGAGCATCGGCTTGTGACCCTTTTCGTGAACAATGATCACGTCGGTGCTCTCAGCGATAGGTGCGCCGTCAAGAAAAACGGCGATTCTCTGATCTGCAGCAACGAAGGCCAGCGGCTTTTGAAAACTGGTCTCCGTGCGAGACCCCGGAGGTAATATACCCGCGGCCCCGGCATCCGATTTAGTCTCTTGGTCTGCCATTCTTCTCTCCTCCCCACCATTCTCCCTTTCAGAGGGTCAGGCAAATATGGGACTTGGACGGCACCGAACGAGATCGCAATTTCGCACCCGGCTGGTTCAGAAACAGACCGTACCGCACTCAGATGGGAACGCCAGAGCCAATTGCCAGGCTCCTGACAAAAACTGGCAGTTATGTGCTGAGATAAAAACTTTGTGACAAATTGTCGAGAGACAGATGTGCGCAACAATCAATGAGGCGTTTGCGGCTCAATCCCTCTGCACCCGTGGTGACGCTGCAAGCCTAAGCACCGCAGCCAGGGAGACGCAGGCCCAGACACCTTCCAGAACAACAAAGGGCATATAGGCGATAAGCCACGAAGCATAGGTCGCAAGCGACGCGCCAACGAAGTTCGCACTCGGATAGACCAAGCTCTCTTTTTCGACCACGCCCAGAAGGTTGGCGGCAAAGGCGCCGAGCAAGAGTGCGACGCCAGCCGCACCAATTAGATCTGCCTCAATCATTACGACCCCGTCTTTGACAGTTCGCTGAGCCACCATTGGTTGAGCTGCCAGATCGACCGTTCCAGGGGTGAAAGACGCCCTTGCATTGTGACCGGCGCTTTAAGCCCCTCCCACACCATATCGTTCGCTTCAATATCCTCGTGATGAATGATTGAGAGCAGCGCACCTGCCCCTTCCGCAATCTCATCAATGTTGGATAGATCGCGCAATGCCTTTGGAACAAGGAAATGGATCTTCAGGAGAAGACGGTCAACGCTGCTCGGCATCACCTGATACCAGACCACCGACGTGCCTTGAAACGCGAGCAGAAAGTGCGGAAAGAGAACTGTCGCGAGGAGGTCATTCTTCTGCCACTCCTCTAGTCCCTCAATCAGAGGAAGACCATCCGGGTCTTCCGAGTGTGGCACAAGCGCTGGCATATGAAGAATGGAGTAAGGACCATCTGCATCAGGGATCTTGGAATTCTTGGCAGGATAGGCAGGTTCAAGCGTCTCTTTGTGGATGGCGATATGGTGATACGCCTCCATAAAATTCTCGACAAGAACCTTCCAGTTCCAGGGACTGTCGAACTCAAGCGTCTTGATGATGACCATGTCATCAAGCTTGTAGTTCGAAAACGTCTTTTGATAGGTCGTTACCTGCGGCGCGAAGGGTTCAGCATCATCGTCACAATTGACCATGACAAAACCGTCCCAAATCTCGCTGCGCAGATTCGGCAGCTTGCAGTTCTTCTCCTCAAACCCTTCCGCACCCTCCATCAACGGCGCCCGGACGAGCTGTCCATCCGTCGCATAGCTCCAGGCATGGTAAGGACAGGAAAAGAGTTTGCGATTACCGGTCCCTTCCGCAATAGGGGCCGCACGGTGGAGACAGACCCGTGACATGACACGAACGGCACCATCCGTTCCCCGCACCAGCATCAAGGGCTGATCGTATAGGGTGAAACAAATATAGTCGCCAGGGTTGGGCACCTGCTCCGCCCGTCCGACCGGCAACCAGCTTTTGCGCATAATACGTTCAACCTCCAGATCATAGAGGTCTGAGTCCGTGTAGGCCGTCGGCGGCAGGGTCCAGGCATCTTTTAGAGGCCCGGCAACACGAGAGAGTTCTTCCGCCGACAGGCCAGGTAGCGAGAGAGGATCTGTGTTCATAAGCTGTCTCCTTAGGCCGCAGGTTTGAGCCAGTCCGCTAGGCCCAGTTCTTCCATGACATAGCTGCGCCACTCTTCATCCGTCATCGCGGCGCATCCGCCAATGAAATCTGAGGCACCCTAAATCTGTACAGCCTCGAGAGTCAATTAATTTTTATCAGATGAAAATAATTGGACATTGGCAGTTTTCTGCGATAAATTAAGGCATGATGGAAATCGGTGAAAAAGCACCCGCCAAAAAAACCAAACGGCCAGTGGGCCGCCCGAGAGCAGACGGCCGACCGCAACTCACAAAAGAAGCGGTGTTTTTGGTGGCCGCCAAACATATCGCCAAGGATGGTTATGCAGGCGCGAGCATTCGGAAGATCGCTGCGGAGTTGAAAGCCGCACCCGCCTCCGTGTTCAATCTCTTTCCAACAAAAGATGTCCTGCTGAACGAATTGCTGGGCTTCGCCGCTGCGCCGTCCATGGTCTTCTACCGTGACCTCGACAAGCTCGACCTCTCGCCCGATGTCGCGCTGTTTAAGTCCATCATGGAAGAAGTGATCGCGGTCGCCTCTGCAGACAGAGATTTTCCGGCCATCTTCTATCTGCCCGAACTGGCAAAGCCCGGCTTCGAACCAGCGCAGGAAACGCGGGCCACCATGGTCGCCCATTATCGCTCCCTCATAGAAGCCGGACAGCAAGCCGGTCTTTTTTCGGTTGATGTGCCCGCACTCTCAGCGGAACAGGTCTTTCAGCTGACCGAAACAAGCATCATCGCCCAACAGGTTGCAGCCGTGACACCGCCAGAAATAGCGGCCCGCGCCACCGCTCGTTTCTGTCTGCGCGGCTTATTGGCCGATCCAGCAAAACTCGACACTATTGAGCAGGCGGCCGATCAGGTGCCGCTCGCTTTTGTTCTTCCCGAAAAAGTCTGACCTATTACATGGCTATTGTTGGCCACGCCTCCAGCACCGGCTGCGACCAGAACATGAACCGGGACGGGTGGCACCAGACCCGAGACAGGGGCTTAAGCCCCGATATCGGAACTTAGACCAATCGATCTCTAAACCGATCGACAAAACCAACACCCACTGGTCCCGCGATATGAGAGGTGGGCTTGCTCACCGCTTGATGATGGAGGCAACTGCCAAACTCCCAGCAGAAATTTTCCCGCGAATAGCGTTCAAGGATGGCCGAGAGATCTGTCTTCGGCACATCTTCAAGACGCGACCCCAGAAGATCAAGTCCAGCACCGAAATGAACAAAGGCGAGCTCCGGCGCACATTTATGGACCACCCCAACGGATGAATGGAGTGCAATCGCGTCATGCACAATGTCCGCCTTGCTCTCCGTCAGGCCCTTATTGAGACAGAACATTCTAGCGACACCCGCACCCACCCATTCAAAGGATCCAGGAGCGTCCTGATGCGCCTCACTCAACCCCAGGTCATGGAGAATGCAACCGAGATAGAAGAGTTCTTTGTCCAGCTTCAGCCCATCGCGGCCCGCAAGCAGCGCTCCAAAACAATAGGTCCGCTCGGAATGCGCGACCAACATGGGCGAACACAGCTCTTGGGCATACCCGCGCGCCTGATTGGCAAGCGCACTATCCGGTGCCTGCCAATCTTCAGGAACAACATCATGGAGACATTTCAGGCCCAGACGAAGGGAAAGCTTGTGGCCCGCACCGCGCAGTTCTGAGCCAATAATGCGCCTAATGACCATGGGCGTCGACAATCGGCCGGGATCTCGAGCGAGGGTCATCGGTCCGCTCCTTCATATTTATTGTTTGAGCTTGAGAAATAGAGGGCGGTGTTGAGTGCATCAAAGGCAAGACAGATGCCCATGGTGAGCGTCACAAAGGCGAGCCAGGCACTGTAAAGATCCGCCACTCCCCGGTCTATCAGCACCTGAACGAGGTAGGGAAAGAGCGGCAGCCAGACCACATGCACAAGACTTGAGAGCCGGGCAAAGGGCGCCCGCTTATGTATCTGAGCAGCGACCAGAACCGACCCAACGCAGGTGACAAGAATGAGAACGGCTTCGAAACGATATATGAAAACCAATCCCCCAAGCACCATCGGCGCATTGAGCAAGGGTCCCCAGACCCGCATGAAGGGGGACACGCGTTGCAGGTCCTCAATCATGGTCTTGACGTCTCTTACCCACCCCATCGACATCTCCCCAGATAGAGGTTTGTTTTTGTACCGTTCCGCTTAATAATGTCTAGCCTAGAGCCAAGGTCAAGAAATATATGCGAAACGGTATAGAATTATGGAAAGTGCCCCCAGAAACACATCGCGAGGCCGCCCGCGCAAGTTCGACAAAGACGCGGTCCTCGGGCTGATTGTGAACGTGTTCTGGGAGAAGGGATATTCAGGAACGTCCCTTGATGACCTCGCCGCCGCCACGTCACTGAGCCGCCCAAGCCTCTACGCCGCCTATGGCAACAAGCTCTCCATGTACCTGGCGGCGTTGGAAATGTTTGGACAGCGCATGGCGACAGAGGCTGTGGGGGTCTTGGTGACCGGACCGGACCTTCCGACGGGCCTGGAAAACTTCTATGAGGCGGCCCTGGACATTTATCTCGGCAAAAATGAGGAAATGGCCAAAGGATGTCTCGTTTTTACAACTGCGGTGACAGAAGCCACGAATGAGCCCGCAATCAAAGCAATGGTCCAGGCGCAGCTCGCCGGCATGGATCAGGCCGTGAAAGCCCATATTGCCAAACGCGCACCGGATGCTGATCCTGCAGCCACCGCGGCGGCTGCAGAGCTGGCAGCCGGGACCCTGCTCAATCTGGCGACCCGCGCCCGCGCAGGCACGCCGCGCGAAAAGCTGACCGAGGTCGCCCACGCAACAGCGACGACAATAAGCACCCTCCTAAGGTGACAGGCTCACAAGCTCCCATCTGAACCAATAAAAGAAGGGCGTGGCGGGTTGATGTCGTGTGCTGGCGGCTCCCTGTCGTGGTTAAATCGGGCGACATCGGGCTCTCATGAAGCGTCAGCGGAAAGGTAACCCCCATGAGCATTCAGACATGAGCATTCAAAAAAGGCGCCTCGACAAAGGATGGACGCAGGAACAGCTCGCAGAGCATGCGGGCCTGAGCGTGCGCACCATTCAGCGCATTGAAAGTGGAAATCCAGCGACTTTGGAGTCGCTGAAATGCCTCGCTGCTGTTTTTGAAACAAGCGTGACACGCTTAACGCAGGAGCCAGAAACCATGAGCAATCTTACCCGTGACCCATCACAGAAAGAAGCGCAGGAACGTGACGCCATACAATATGTGCAAACCCTCAAAGGATTTCACATGCACTGGCTGTCTTACGTTTTGATAATGCCCGGTCTCTATGTGCTCAATGTCATAATGAACCCGGACCGCCTTTGGGTCATCACCGTCGCCCTTGGCTGGGGGGTGGGTGTGCTGCTTCACGGTCTGACCGTCTTTGGCTTTTTCAAATTCTTTGGCGGCGACTGGGAGCAGCGCCAGTTCAAAAAGCGCATGGATGAACTGAACCGGCGCTAGGGCATTTCCAGCTGAAGGTGACACACTTCAGCTGGAACTAAGCCTGCCTGATCCCGGCGCAAACGCTTTATGCGGAGCCACTCCAAAGATGGGTCGACCAGTTCGTCGAGGCGGCGGCGACACAACGCGCGCACCAAACCGCCCCGTGCGGGGTTGGTCATACATTTGGTGAGGAAAAATTGGAGCGGGCGATGAGATTCGAACTCACGACCCCAACCTTGGCAAGGTTGTGCTCTACCCCTGAGCTACGCCCGCGCTCCAGACGGGATATATCCCCGCCGAGGGGGGTATATCGCGCATTGGTGCCACCTTTGCAAGCCCTTATTGCGCCTAACTTTTCCACGCGCAATTGCGCGCCCTACAGACCCTTCGGGCCTTGGCAAAGAGCGCCCTGGGTGGCATGAAAAGACGATGACGACCCAAAACCCATCATCCGAACCGGCGCCAGCACCCACCACCGGAATGAAAGACCCCTTGAGCAAGGAAGGCCTGCTGACCCTGCTTGAGGGTCTGGGCATCACCGCCACCACCATCGACCATCCGCCCCTCCATGCGGTCGAGGACGCCCAAGCCTGGCGCGCGGAAAACATACCCACCCCGACAGGCGGCTTCTGCAAAAACCTTTTCCTCAAGGACAAAAAGGGCGCCCTTTGGCTTGTCGTTACGCTAGAGGAACGAAATATTCGCTTAAACAGCTTGCCAAAAAGCCTTGGATCCGCGCGCCTCTCTTTCGCCAAACCGGAGCTTCTGTGGAACGTGCTCGCTGTCCGGCCAGGCTCCGTCACCCCGTTTGCGCTGATCAATGACGAAAGCCGGAAAGTCCGCCTGATCCTGGACGCCCCCATGATGGAGCATGACTGGCTGAACTATCATCCGTTGACCAATGAGGCGACCACCACCATTTCAAAGGCCGACTTTTTAAAATTCATCCGCCATTGCGGCCACGAACCCACTATTATCGATCTGGAAGCAGCGGCAGGCCTTTAGTCAGCGCCTTTCGCTCTATCTTTTTTGCAGACAGAAAATGAAGGAACCTCATGTCAGATCTGGCAGGCACCCCTGATACGCCCCCAACACCGGCCGGTGCGGGCGATTACATCAAGGACACAACAACCGAGACCTTCATGGCCGATGTCGTGGAGGCCTCCAAGCAGGTTCCCGTGATTGTCGACTTCTGGGCGCCCTGGTGCGGCCCTTGCAAACAGCTCACGCCTGTTTTGGAAAAAGTCGTCAACGCTGCGCAAGGTGCGGTCCGCCTGGTGAAAATGAATATTGATGATCATCCAGAAGTCGCCCAACAATTGCGGGTGCAATCAATCCCTGCTGTGTTTGCCTTCAAGGACGGTCAGCCGGTGGATGCCTTTCAAGGCGCGCTCCCCGAAAGCCAGATCAAACAATTTATTGAAAAACTGGCTGGTGAAATCGGACCTTCCCCTGCAGATCAATTGACCGAGATGGCGCGCGAAACCTTCGCACAGGGTCAGTTGCAGGAAGCTGCTCAGATGTTCGCCCAAGCGCTGCAACAGGAAGCCGGTCATATCGGCGCCATTGCGGGCCTCGCTCTTTGCTACCTGGAAAGCGGCGATGCAGACCGCGCAAGCCAGACGCTGGAACTGGCCCCTCCCGACAAGGCGAATGACCCGGAACTTGCAAGTGTCCGCGCGGCAATCGCTCTGGACGCAAAGGCAGGTGATGTCGGCGAGACCACTGAGCTACGCGCAAAACTGGACGCCAACCCTAAGGATCATCAGGCGCGCTTTGATCTGGCGCTCGCGCTGAACGGTGCAGGCGATCGCGAAGGCGCAGTGAACGAACTCCTGGAAATCATCGCGATGGACCGGGCCTGGAACGAAGAAGCCGCCCGCAAGCAGCTGCTCGAATTTTTTGACGCCTATGGGCCAACAGATGATGTTACCAAGGACGGCCGCAAACGCCTGTCGTCCATTCTGTTCAGCTAGTCATCGCACCCAGACCCCAATGGCGGCTGCCGCCATCAACAAGGTAAAAACAAAACCGTGAGTGGTAAATATCTCAAAGCAAGCGATCTCCCGTCGCGCATCCCTGTGTTTCCGCTCTCGGGCGCGCTGCTGCTTCCGCGCACCCAGGTTCCGTTGAACATTTTTGAACCACGCTATCTGCAAATGGTCGAAGACGCTCTGGGGGCTGAACGCCTGATTGGCATGATCCAACCTTCCGTTGCCGCCCCCACAAGCAATGCCGGCATCGTTGAAGAGAAAGTGCCGCTACACACTGTCGGCACCATCGGACGCATCACCTCCTTCATGGAAACAGACGATGGTCGCTTCCTGATCACCCTGACCGGTGTCTGTCGTTTCCGCGTCCGTGAAGAGCTCGAAACAGTTACCCCTTACCGTCAGTGCTTGGTAGAGACCGAAGAGTTCGAAGGGGACCTCAAAGCCGGGCGTGGCGAAGACTCGGTCTCCCGCGACCGGCTTCTGGAGATCCTAAAACAATATTTAGAGACCAATGGATTGTCTGCAGATTGGGACGCCATTAAAAACGCCCCCAACGAAAGTCTGGTCAATTCCCTGTCGGTAATTTCGCCCTACGGACCAGACGAAAAGCAGGCCTTGCTTGAAGCCAAAACACTGGAAGACCGAAACCAGATGTTGATTGCACTCACAGAAATTGCGCTTGCCCGCGACAACACCGATGGCAGTTCGACCGTTCAATAGGTTTTTCGCTTTCCTCTTATTCCGGAAAATGAGTTCATATGACTGATACACAATCGACGCCGCCGGCCAATATTTCCCCTGCGGTAGATCCCAAATTGCTGGAGATACTGGTTTGTCCCATTACAAAGGCAACGCTGCACTATGACCGCGACGCCCAGGAGCTGATCTCTAAGGCCGCCGGTCTCGCCTACCCCATTCGCGACGGCATTCCCATCATGCTGCCGGATGAAGCTCGGCAGCTGGGATGAGCAACGACGCTAAGGCACCAGACCAGGATCGGCCCTGGCCAACAGAACTGCGCCTCTCTGAGCAAGGCCGCTTGCTCATCGTCTCCTTCAATAACGGACAGAAATTCGAGCTACACGCAGAATATCTGCGGGTCGAAAGCCCCAGCGCCGAAGTGCAAGGCCATGGCGCAGGGCAAAAGAAAATCGTGCCCCATAAGCAGGATGTTTCAATCACCAACATCGAACCCGTGGGCAACTACGCCGCCCGCCTCCTGTTTAGTGATGGGCACGATAGCGGGCTTTTTACCTGGGACTATCTTCACGAGCTCGGACGCGAATATGAGGGGAAATGGGCAGAGTATCTGGCCAAACTCACCGAGGCCAACCTCGCACGCTGAAATGGTTGCCAAGACCAGACGGGCAGCTGGTCAATATCTTTGACACTGCGACAGTCTGACACAGCGCATCTATTTACCATCTTCGTCTACAAAGCGCCGTTCATTACGCACGCGAAGACGGCGGATGAGCCAATCTGAAGAGGGATGAGGAGGCAATGGCACTAAGCATGTGCCATGGAGGAAGTCGTGCGCTGAAAGGCGCATGGCAATAATAGATATGCGCGCCAACTCACCAGGTTGCCCGCATGTTCAACATCAATCTTTCGGGGGGCCACGAAAGTGACAAATGCAGGACGCACTAGACAACGACCACGCACTCACGTCCCGGAAGGCTCAAGAATTGACCGCCTACTGGCACAAACTGGCAAAGGCGGCAGGTGGCATTCCGCCCAGGTCAGCGTTTGATCCGATCGCCATTCCCAGTGCGCTGCCGTCGGTCTTTCTCATTGAACGGCTCGACGCGGACACATATCGCTTCCGCTTGCTGGGAACTGATTTTGCCGAACGCGGTGTGAGCGATTTGACGGGCGCGCTCATAAAGCGCTCAGAGGTAAACGCTGATAGAACCCCGATTTTTTCCGTTCTTGACCGTGTTCTAAATGCGCCCTGTGGTCTCCATATCTTAGGCGTTGAACAAAGTGAAAAAGGACGACAATCGCTGGTCGAATATGTCGCCTTGCCGCTCACAGATGAAGAAGGCGCTTACCGATTTGTCGTCGGCAGCGGATCGCCGCTCGCAACACTTGGCTATGACGATGAGGCAACCGGATACGGACCGTTGATCGAGGTAAGAGACCTGCGGGAAATTCCGCTCTCTATCTCTGAACAGGGCGCAGCCTAAAGAGGCTCGCCTTTCATCAAACGCGGCAGGTCGCCAACACCACCGCCCGCAAGACGCATAAAAAACCGGCGCGCAGGTCCAATGCGATTGACCAGCCCAAGGCCCATATCACGCAACAGGCGCAACGGCGTCACATCGTTTGAGAACAGGCGGTTGAGACCATCGCAAGCAATCGCGAGCGAGACATTGTCAAAGCGTCGCCACCGTTCATACCGATGCAGTGTGACCAGCACACCAATATCAAGACCAACCCGTTGTGCATCAACCAACACATCTGCGAGCGCTGCAACATCGCGCAAACCAAGATTGAGGCCCTGACCCGCAAGCGGATGAATGCCATGCGCTGCATCACCGACAAGGGCAATACGCGGACACACATAGTCCCGCGCCAGTTGCAAAGAGAGTGGGTAGGACCAGCGAGGACCGACCGGCTTCATCTCGCCGAGATAGGGGCCAAAGCGTTTTGCGCACTCGGCTGCAAAACCGTCATCATCAAGGCCCAGCAAGGCGTCAGCGAGCTCGGTCTCTTCTGTCCACACAAGCGATGAGCGATTGCCCACCATCGGCAGCACCGCAAAGGGACCACTTGGTAGGAAATATTCCTGCGCGACACCATCATGAGGAAGCGCATGCTCAACCGTCGTCACAATGCCCGACTGCCCGTAGGACCAGCCCACCGTCTGAATGTCTGCCTGTTGGCGGATCTCGGACGCACGGCCATCCGCGCCAACCAGCAAGGCACTCTCTAGAACATCGCCAGAGCCCAAGGCCACAGAGACATGAGACGGCGCCACGTTAAAAGAGACAATCCGGTCTGGCGCCATCAATGTCACACCGTCTGCAGCCGCCAGGGTTTTACGAAGCGCGACGCGCAGATGCCGGTTTTCCACCATGACCCCTAGAGGTGCGTCACCAATCTCCGTATGGTCAAAATGCAGAAAGAGCGGTGCCGCCGTTTCGCCCGGCCGACCATCGCTGACAACAATATCATTGATTGGCTGAAGCTGTCCTTCGAGATGCTGCGCAACGCCCAGCCCGTTGAGCATACGAAGGGACGCATCCGCAATGGACGACACGCGACCGTCAAAATCAGGGTCCACATCCTCCGCCGGATCAAGCACATCGATAACAGCGACCTGGAATCCACCCTGTGCCAGGGCCAGCGCCAGGGGCAGGCCTGCCAAGCCACCGCCGACAATGATCACATCAAAATTTGCTGCATCACCACTCATGGGCGAAAGGTCCATCGGATTGGCGCAAAAGTCCAGTTGCCCCAGTGACGCAGGGACCAAATCCTTTCTGGCTTGCAAGGGAGACCGCTGGACGCTAGGTTTCAATGACATTTTGTCAGTTTTGCGATCAAGAGGAGGAGCTTGTGGCGGAACACCATCACGAAGACGCGTCCCTACCCAACGGCATCGCGCTCACCGCACTGGATGAAACCTACCGCGAGGATATTCACCAGGTTCTCGATCGATTGCGCGCAGAAGCCCCGGTGCACGAAGATAGGGAACTGGGACGGATCATTGTCACGCGCCACGATGATGTGCGCGGCCTGCTGCGCAATCGCGAATGGGGGGTCGACCCACGCAAAGCCACGCCAGACTCCTATATTCGCCTTATCACGGGGACCAGTACCGAGGAGGGCCTCGCTGACTATCAACCCTCCATGCTGTTTCTGGATGATCCAGACCATAAGCGCCTCCGTGCTCTGGTGAGCCAGGCCTTCAATCCCCGCGCCATCGAAAACATGCGCGCTCGAACCGAGGAGATCACCTCTGATCTGCTTGATGAAATGAAAGGCTGCGACGAGATTGACTTCATTGCCGGATTTGCCGGACCACTTCCGACCCTTGTCATTGCCGACATGCTGGGCGTCGCCCTGGAAGACCGGGATGACTTTAAACGCTGGTCGGATGATCTGATCTTCGGCTTTGATCCAATGAGAGACGAAAAGACCAGCAAACGCATCGAGGCCTCCGGCGAAGCCATGCGCGCTTATTTTGACAAAACCATCGCCGCAAGACGGGCAACCCCCAAAGACGATCTTATCTCAGACCTGATCCGTGTGCAGGAAGCAGAAGACAGCCTGACCGATGACGAGGTCATGTCTATGTGCACCTTGTTGCTCATCGCCGGCAATGTGACGACGACGGACCTAGTGGGCAATGGCCTCTATGCGCTTCTCACCCATCCAGATCAGCTGAAAAAACTACAAGCCGACCCGTCGCTCATTGAGAACGCGGTGGAGGAGATGCTGCGCTTTGACAGTCCCGTGACCGACAGCGGGCGCATTCCTTTCACTGACGATGAAGTGGCGGGATGCCCGATCAAAAAAGGTCGGAGCGTTACAACTTCCCTCGCCGCCGCCAATCATGACCCAAGCGTCTATCCCGATCCTCACAAGTTCGATATTGAGCGGGAAGACACCCATCACCAGTCCTTCGGCGGTGGCATTCACATGTGCCTTGGCGCACCACTCGCGCGGCTGGAAGCTCAGATTGGCATCAACGCCTTCTTGGCCCGCTTCCCGAATGTTCGCCTGAGCGCAACGCCTGGAAAACGTCGGCACTTGCCATCCTTTCGCGGCTTTGAAACATTGCCAGTCACACTGGACTGAGAAGCGGCGGACTTTTGAATGAGTGATGATTGGGCCCACCAGCCTGCCTTGGCGCTTGGAGCGGCGATTGAAAGCGGGCGTGCCGATCCGCGCGACATCACGGATTATTTCCTGGATCGTATCGCCTCTGAAGACCAGGACCATTCAGTCTATGTCCGCGTAACAGCGGAAAGGGCAAAACGGGAAGCTGCTGAAGCGGCGGACCGCGCCAAGGCCGGGTTTCGACGCTCACCCTTGGATGGCGTGCCACTTTCCTGGAAAGAGCTGTTTGATGTAGCAGGCGAACCATCAACAGCCTGCTCCAATCTTCTAACAGACAATATTGCGACCAAAGACGCCCTCGCTGTCGACCGGCTGACACGTGCGGGCGCTGTCCTTCTCGGCAAGACCACGATGACGGAGCTGGCTTTTTCCGGGCTCGGCATCAATCCCATTTTTGGCACGCCAGCAAACCCCCATGACCCCGACATTGCCCGCGCGCCGGGTGGCTCTTCGTCTGGAGCAGGTGTCTCTGTCGCCCGTGGGCTTGCAGCTGCAGCAATGGGCACCGACACCGGCGGGTCCGTTCGCATCCCCGCCGCGTGGAATGGCCTCGTCGGCCTCAAAACAAGTTGGGGCCGGGTCCCTCTGGACGGCACCGTACCGCTCTCGCCCTCCCTCGATACGATCGGCCCCCTCACCCACACGGTCGCAGATGCCGCCACACTCTTCTCTCTCTCAAGTGGCACCACCGCCGATATTCATAATGTGTCATTGAAAGATCATGCGGTTCTCGTGCCAGACAATCTGGCGTTTGACGGGCTCGACGCGGGGATCGCAAAAGCCGTTGAGCAGGCCATTCATACCCTCGGCGCCAAAGGGCTTCGCATTGTCCACAAACCCCTACTCACTCTGGATGAGATACAGACCCTGGCGTGGGAGGGAGCAAGCATTTTAATCGCAGAAGCCTACGGGCTTTGGGGTGCAGACGTGGAACGGCGACAGAACGATATGTTTGCGTCTGTCGCGTCCCGCTTCATGATGGGCAAGCGCGGCTCTGCCCCAGATCTTGCCGCAGGATTACTACTCCGCGACGCAATCCAGGAACGCTATGCGAAAGAGACGCAAGGCTATGACGCAGTCTTGATGCCCACCGTTGCCATCTCACCGCCAGAGATCGAACCGCTGCTGACTGACGATGCAGCATATGGGCAAGCCAACAGCATGGCGCTCCGCAATACCACCCTTGGCAACCAGCTGGGCCTCTGCGGATTAACTCTCCCTGTCGGCTCAGATGCACTTGGCCTACCCGTCGGCCTCATGATGCAGGCAGCGCCTGGCAAAGACGAACTGCTGCTCCGCCTGGGCCGCGCCATAGAAATGGCGCTGGCTAACTAACGTCACCCATGAAAAACCCCGGCACTCGCAAAAGCGCCGGGACTCTAAATCATCCGCAAACTGCTTTATTCAGTGGGAAGCTGAAGCGCTCTGTCCTCAGTTGCCCGCTTGATGATGTAGGAATAGATATCCTGCACATCCTGCTCATTTAGCAAATCACCAAAGTTCGGCATGCCGTTTTCTTCAAGCATGCCTTCCCTCACGATCGCGTCGAAATGTTCACGCGTCGTTGGGCTCATGCGACGAAGGTCGGGCAGCACGCCGCCACTGACCGCCAGTGCGCCATGACACAGCCCGCAGACGGACATGAACTGAACTTCGCCATTGCGGAGTTGCTCTGGCGTCGCCGTCACTTCTGGCTGCTCAGGGATCGTCTGATCGCGCAATGTCAGTTCAGGTAACTCTTCCGTGCCGTTCAATTTGAAAACCAGAAGACGTCCGTCATTGCCATATTTTGCCGCAGCAGATGTGCGCGCATCGCCCGATGGAAGCGCGGTACCGCCCCAGCCGGCCATCACAGCCACATATTGCTCGCCGTCAATCTCATAGGTCATCGGCGCAGCGACAATACCCGTCTGGACATTTGCACGCCAAAGCTCTGTGCCCGTATCTGCGCGGTAGGCAACAAAGCGCCCATCAGCAGTTCCTTGCAACACAAGGTTTCCGGCAGTCGTCAACACACCCCCGTTCAGAATGGACGGCATCTCAATCGCCCAGCGCGTTTCCCCTGTCAGCGGGTCAAAAGCTTTGAGGTACCCATGATCGATCGGGAGCTCTCCGTTTTCAGCGAGCACACCATTGATCACGTCGACATAGTCAGCCCAATCAAGACCCGTGTTCCACCAATTCTCACGGACCGTAAATTCTTTATCCTCTTTCCATTGGTTGGCGAGCGTGTAGATGCCGCCAATCTCCTGGGTCGGAATATAGACAAGGCCCGTATCCGGATTAAACGCCATCGGGTGCCAGTTGTGACCGCCATTGGCAGAAGGGAACACAAATTGCGGATCGATGTCATACCCCACGGCAGGGTTTTCAACCGGACGTCCTGTTTCCATATCAACGTGGCTTGCCCAGGTAACGGTTATGTAGGGATCAGCCGAGAGAAGTTCTCCGGTCTCCCGATCAATCACATAGAAGAAGCCGTTCTTCGGTGCCTGCATCAGCACCTTGCGCTCTTTCCCGTCAATCTCAAGCTCAGCGAGGACAATATGCTGCGTTGCTGTGTAGTCCCAATTGTCGCTTGGCGTTGTCTGATAATGCCACTTCAACCGACCCGTATTGGGATCAAGCGCAAGAATGGTAGAGAGGTAAAGGTTGTCCCCACCGCCAGGTGACCGGATTTCCCGTGTCCACGGCGAGCCATTCCCAACCCCGACATAAAGCGTGTCGAGCTCAGCATCATAAGCCATGGAATCCCACGCGGTGCCGCCGCCACCAATTTCCCACCAGCGCCCGCCTTTCCAGGTCTCGACAGCCACTTCCATTTCCGGATGTTCAAATCCATCCGCTGGATTACCGGGCACGGTGTAGAAGCGCCACGCCTGTTCGCCAGTCTCAGCATCATAGGCCGTGATATATCCACGCACGCCAAGCTCAGCGCCGCCATTCCCGATAATGACCTTGCCATTTACAATCCGCGGCGCACCGGTGATCGTGTAGGGAGGACCTGGGATCGTGTTCACTTCCCAATGCACCGACCCGTCTTCAGCATTCAGCGCAAACAGACGTCCGTCGAAGCTCGCGACATAGACGCGACCCTTCCAGACAGCGACGCCGCGATTGACGATGTCACAGCAGCCATAGCGCGCCCACTCACCTGGAACTTCGGGATTAAATTCCCAAAGCTCTTCGCCGGTCTTCGCATTAAGCGCGTGCACCACGCCCCAATTGCCTGTGGTGAACAGCATGCCGTCAACTACGATAGGCGTTGCTTCAAGACCACGCACCGTGCCTGTGTTGAATGACCAAGCAAGACCAAGCTCGCTCGCATTTTGATCATTGATCTGACTAAGGGGAGAATAGCGCTGTTCTGAATAGGTCCGCCCGTGGCTCATCCAGTTGCCGGGCTCACTATCTGCATTAACGATCCGAGCGCCATCTACGTCTACGACCGCATGCGTATCTGCCGCCGGTGGCACTTCTTCAGCGGGTGCTTCCGCAACCTCGCCGCCCGACACAGGCACCGCATCTGGTAGGCTTGTTATATCGACGTCATCGCCGCCGCCCACAAACTGCATCACCACGACAGCTGCAATAAGTACCCCAGCGCCCGCGTTCACCAGAACCGGCCACTTCTCCCGCAAAAAGTCCGACATGCGGTCTCCATCCCTATTTGTTTGATGAGAGCTGTGAACCAGCTCTTCCTCCTCCGAAATTGGCTGAAAGTGTACCCCAATCCGCTCAAACAGGAAATGCGGAGTAACACTCAGCATTCTGAAAACCACATCGGCGCACTGAAACGCTTATATTTTGTGCATGTCGCACAAGGTGTCTAATATTTAAGCAAAAAGAAACAGCATTCTGCACGGTGATGAGTCAGTCAAACCAAAAAATCGCTTGGAATCAACAGATTAGAGGTTTGTGACCAAACCGGCACGCTTCTTGGAGACAAAAGCCCACGGACCAGTCCGCACCCCCCAATAGCTGGGGAGCCTGGACCTCATTTGCCCCTCAGCACGGACAGGGGGCTGGGAACTGGAGCCACGTGAAAGCGGGCCCGAATAAACGAAGGGGAAGAACCTGATGAAACTCGTAATGGCAATCATCAAGCCGTTTCGCCTCGACGCTGTGCGCGAAGCGCTGACAGCTGAGGGCGTGGAAGGTTTGACGGTCAGCGAGGTGAAGGGTTTCGGTCGCCAAAAAGGCCAGACGGAAATCTATCGCGGTGCTGAATACGCCGTCAGCTTCGTACCAAAGCTGAAGATCGAAGTCGTGGTCAAGTCTGAACAATCAGACAAGGTCGTCGAAACCATCGTCTCTGCCGCCAAAACCGGACAAATCGGAGACGGCAAAATTTTTGTGACACCCGTTGATCAAGTCACGCGGATCCGCACCGGTGAGACCGATGCGGACGCTCTATAGGAGAGAGCTGATGACAGCCAAAATTTTAAAACTGGGATCTGCTGCCCTTATTGGTCTGACGGCCATGAGTGCACCAGCCCTTGCCGAAGAAACCATGACGTCCGGTGAATCGGCCTACATCTTTAATACCCTGCTCTTCTTGATGGCAGGCTTCATGGTCATGTTCATGGCGGCAGGCTTTGCAATGCTTGAAGCAGGCATGGTGCGCTCCAAGAACGTTGCCATCCAATGTACGAAGAACATCTCCATCTTCTCCATCGCTGGCATCATGTATTACCTGGTCGGCTACAACCTGATGTATGACGGCGTTGACGCTGGCTTTATCGGGTCACTGTCTCTCTGGAGTCCAGATGACACAGGTGCTCTTGCAGACGTGCCAGCTTTCGGTGAAGGCGAAGGCTACGCAGCCGCTTCCGACTGGTACTTCCAGATGGTGTTTGTTGCAACAGCAGCCTCCATCGTTTCAGGCACGCTCGCTGAGCGCATTAAACTCTGGCCTTTCCTGCTCTTCACGGTCGTTCTTACCGGCTTCATCTACCCAATCCAGGGAGCATGGCAGTGGGGCGGCGGCTGGCTCTCAGAGATGGGCTTCTCTGACTTTGCCGGGTCCACAATCGTGCACTCAACAGGCGGTTGGGCAGCTCTTGTCGGCGCCATCATTCTTGGGGCCCGCTACGGCAAGTTCGGCGCGAACGGCGAAATCAATGTGATGCCGGGTTCCTCCATGCCACTCGCTACGCTGGGGACTTTCATCCTGTGGCTCGGTTGGTTCGGCTTCAATGGTGGGTCACAGCTCGCACTGGGGTCAGCTTCCAACGCCATTGATGTGTCACAGATCTTCATCAACACAAACATGGCAGCAGCAGCTGGTGTGGTAACGGCGATGATCCTGACACAGCTTCTCTACACCAAGGTCGATCTGACGATGGCCCTGAACGGCGCGCTTGCCGGTCTCGTCTCCATCACTGCTGAGCCGCTGACACCAACGCTGGGGTCTGCTGCAATGATCGGTGCTGTTGGCGGTGCCATCGTGGTCGTCACTGTACCGCTTCTCGACAAGCTGAAGATCGACGACGTGGTTGGTGCCATTCCGGTTCACCTGTTCGCAGGCATCTGGGGCACCATGGCTGTGCCACTCACCAACTCTGAGACGAGCTTCTATGTGCAGGGCGTTGGCGTGGTCTCCATCGGCGCGTTTGTGGTGCTCGCAAGCCTGGCCTTCTGGTTGGCGCTTAAGTTCACCATCGGAATACGTGCAAGCCAGGAAGAAGAAGTTCTGGGTCTCGACAAAACCGAGATCGGCCTCGAGGCCTACCCGGAGTTCGGTGCCGGATCACAGCGGATCTGAAAAGTCTGAACCAAGCGTTTCCAACAAAAGTGGACACCGGTTTTGTGTCTGGAAACGCGCAGAAAAAAATGCAGTCAGTTAGGGCCACTTGAGTATCAGTGGCCCTGACAATCCTCCCTAAGCAAAGGCGTCATTGCTGCAGCCACCAACTCCCGCAGCTTTGAGGTCTCACTGGGACCCAGGCCACCCCCGGCTTGGGTCCCTTTTTTTACTTCATGCGGGCTTGTGGAGCTCAATCACATTGCCATCCGGGTCGCGGATAAAAAAGAAAACAGCACCGTTCGGCATTTCGACGGTCTCGGTAATGGGCATACCCAACTCGCTAAGCTGACGTTCCACAGCTAAGCGGTCTGTAATTTCTAGAGCGATATGAGTGTAGCCTGTGTGCTTTGTACTGACATCCATCAAGAGGTTTTCAGACGCAGCATCTTCAGACGTATTCAGGATGAAGTTGATGTTCACACCGGACGGATGCTCCATGACAGCGACCGGTTCCGGTCCAATCGGGCCTTCAAGAAATTCAAAGCCAAGCTTTTCATAAAAGGCGCGCGTCACCTCAAGATCACGAACACGAATGCCAACATGATTGATCCGCGTAATCTCTTTCATTCGTCTCTTCTCTCCATAGACGCGCTCGGGCCAGAGCGCAATTAGAGCAAAAGCATATAGCTGTTCCCGGTCATCGTCAGGTTGATCACACCGCCTGCCTGCATCATTTTCGACGGCTTGATCGGCGCCTTTATTGCCTGGCGCATTCTCAAGGGTCGCTGGAAAATTGCCTAATTTTCGGGCGTAAAAACCAGCCATAAAGCACATAAAATGGGCAAGACTGTGTCTGCATAGAAACCAGGCACCTGCCAGTTTAGCAGCCAAGGTACTGATTTTGAAGGCATTTTGGGAATCCTACGAGTCTGGCACAGGGTTTGAGTGGGGTGCAGATAAGTTAACGCGTGAGGGGGTCTTGCGCGTGCACTTTCATGTCTGCCGGATGCCGTAAAAACAGGCACTGCGGACGTCCCCGTCCTGGGGGACATGAGGCTCACACTGGGCCTTATGGGTGGCAACGGAGGCAATCTGATGGAAACCGCTTCAGCTGGTGGTGACGTATTTTTCTTGTTGATGGGGGCAATCCTCGTCTTCGCAATGCATGCAGGGTTTGCATTTCTTGAGGTCGGTACCGTCCGCCACAAGAGCCAGGTAAACGCGATGGTCAAAATCATCGTCGACTTTGCCATCTCAACAATCGCCTATTTCTTTATCGGTTACTCAGTCGCCTACGGGGTTGACTTCCTGGTAAGCGCAGCCGTGCTTCAAGGGGACGCAACTGCCGAAGGCTATGAGTTCGGACCACAAGGCATCAGCCTCGTGAAGTTCTTTTTCCTGCTGACTTTTGCGGCGGCGATCCCGGCCATTATCTCCGGCGGTATCGCTGAGCGCGCAAAATTCTGGCCACAAGCCTTTGCAACCGCAGTGATCGTCGGTCTCGTCTACCCCTTCTTTGAAGGCATTGTCTGGAACGGAAACTTCGGCGTTCAGGACTGGATTGAAGCAACCTTCGGCGCGCCCCTTCATGACTTTGCCGGATCGATCGTCGTTCACGCCGTCGGCGGCTGGCTCGCCCTTGGTGCGGTTCTGATGCTTGGCCATCGTAAAGGCCGCTACACCGCAGACGGGCGGCTTGTCGGGTTCCCGCCTTCATCCATTCCCTGGTTGTCACTGGGATCCTGGTTGCTTAGCATCGGCTGGTTCGGCTTTAACGTCATGTCCGCACAGTCGCTGGAAAGCATTTCAGGCCTTGTCGCCATGAACTCTTTGCTCGCCATGGCAGGCGGTATCCTCGCCGCTTTGATCGTCGGCAAAAACGACCCGGGTTTCATTCACAACGGTGCGCTTGCCGGTCTGGTTGCGGTGTGTGCGGGATCTGACATCATGCACCCGCTGGGCTCTCTTGCCGTTGGCGCAGGCGCCGGCGTGATTTTCGTGGTCCTCTTCGACATGTGTCAGAACAAGTGGAAGATCGACGACGTTCTGGGTGTCTGGCCACTCCATGGGCTCTGTGGTGTCTGGGGCGCAGTTGCAGCGGGCATCTTCGGCGCCGAAGCACTGGGCGGCCTTGGCGGCGTAACCTTCATGGGTCAGCTCGTAGGGTCTGTTATCGGTGCGGGCTACGCCTTCATCATGGGGCTTGTTGTCTACGGCATCCTGAAAGCCATCATGGGCATCAAACTTTCCGAAGAAGAAGAAGCTATGGGTGCCGACCTGGCGGTCCACAAGATCAGCGCCAACCCGGAAGCAGAGATGACACCACGCTGACCCCAACAGAGCGCTTCGGATAAGAAGCGCGCCGCACACCTAAGCGGAAGGGAGAAGATGAGAGGAGCGGGCACCTGATGGCGATCAGGTGCCCGTTTTTTTAGTGGCGTCTGATGTCCTGAAGCAAAGCCTGGAGCGTCTTACCATTCTTGGCGAAATTTCCACCAACTACCGACTTTAGAAGATCGATAACGTAATCTCGGTCATAAACAAGCTCCGACATCCCATCACATTCGAAATCTGGCCGTAGGGTCGTAACAATAACGGGGTCGGTCGGTTGTGAATCTGACTCGGCGGCTTCCCGGCGCCAATGAATAACGCGCGTACCATCTTGGACGCCGTGACGATCAAGCCCATAGCCCAATTGGTTCATAATAGCCTGAAGGTGGTCAAAGCTGACCGGGAATAGCGTCTTGGCCATCTAGCACCCCAATAGTTGAACGGGCCACTTGAATCTACGATCAAGCAGCCCGAATAGCCGTTTTAGATAATGGGGACACCGAGTTCAAGTATGAAGGTATACCTATGCTGCTAGTTGGCGCGCAATCACAAAGCCACTATCAAGACCTTCGCCAGGGCTTTCGAGAAATCTTGCAAACTCCTCAAAGTCCTTCTCTGCTTCATAAACTACGTGTTTTCCCGTAAGCTCTGAAAAATGACGCGACAAACCTTCAACCGCACCCTCAAATGCGGTCTGCAATTCGCCGCTTCCGATATGAAGTCCTGGCGCACCCTCGCACGTAAAGACATGCGTTAAACCCACCTGATGATGGACAAGCAACACCTTCTCGGGAACATTATCAATTATTTCATTCATCATCGCACCCTAGCAAACTAGGAAAATTAGCATTGTTCTCTACACCGAATTCGCAATAGAAAACAACCATAGCTTTCAATCTAACAGATTTTGGCGTCTCACCGTGAGTCTTTCTTGCAACATTATATTGACTCTTATCTGAAAATGGTGTGAACGAACAGCGAATCAAGTGACTCAAATACAATTGAGGTATTGGGTATAAATACCGTTAACAAGCGGTTAACAAAAACCTTCCGAAACCGGCCCTAACTATATGCTTTTTAACAAGTTTTCGGACTTCCGACTCTAGACGCCGCGCGGGCCTCATGGTTAAGATCAGTTCATGAGTGACCGATTTGCCAATATGCCCGATGGGCCCTTCGCCCAGTTGAATACTCTTTTGGAGGGAGTCCAGCCCGGCCAGGACCCGATCATGATGAGCATTGGGGAGCCGCAACATGCGTTCCCAGAGTTCGTCTCTGACGTTCTGCGCGCCCACGAAAAGGACTATGGCAAATACCCGCCCATCATCGGCACGACGCCCTTTCGCGATGCCGCCGCTGGATGGTTGGCGCGACGCTACAATTTGCCACCAGAGGTTTTAGAACCAGACGCCCGCATCCTGCCGGTTAACGGCACCCGGGAAGCTCTGTTCAATCTGGCACTCGTCGCCTGCCCGACAGAGAAAGCAGGCAGGCGACCCGCCGTCCTGATGCCGAACCCCTTCTACCAGTGTTACGCCTCTGCAGCGATTGCGGCGGGCGCGGAGCCGCACTATATCGCCGCGACAGCCGAAAACGGTTTCCTGCCGGATTTTGAAGCCCTGGATAGCGACCTGCTCGCCCGCACGGCCATGATCTATTTCTGCTCGCCCGCAAACCCGCAAGGCACAGTGGCACCGCTTGATTATCTGAAGCGCCTCATCACCCTCGCCCGCGAGCATGACATCACCCTGGTCATCGACGAATGCTATGCCGACATTTATGACAAAGAGGAACCGCCTGGCGGCCTGCAGGCGGCCCTTGAGCTCGCCGTGCCCACCTCTGGAGCGGCGTCCGGTGATGTCTTTGACAACATCATCGTCTTCCATTCTCTGTCCAAACGCTCAAACTTGCCTGGTCTGCGCACAGGCTTTTGCGCAGGCGACAAGGCACTCATCAATCGCTTCCGCGCCTTCCGCAACATCGCAGCCCCGCAAACACCACTGCCCGTGCTCGCCGCCGCAACTGCCTGCTGGAACGACGATGCCCATTCCGCAGAGAACCGCGCGCGCTACCAGGTGAAGAACGATATTGCCGAACGCATCATCGGGAACCGCTATGGCTTTTATCGTCCCGCCGGCGGCTTTTTCCTGTGGCTCGATGTCGGCGACGGGGTCGCCGTCGCCAAACAGCTTTGGGCGGACGCAGGCCTTAAGGTTTTGCCGGGCAGCTATCTCGCCCGCGACGATGCAGCGCTTGCGGACAAGAACCCTGGCGCACGCTTCATCCGCCTGGCGCTTGTACAAGATGAAAAGACAGTTGAAGAAGCCCTCACCCGCCTCACCAACGTTCTGAGCTAAGGGAAAAACCATGGCCCTCGTGCGATCCATTCCCAACCCGGTCAACTACTTGCCCATGGGTGTACGGGTGTTTTTCCGCCACCGCATGGCTGAAGCAACCGGACTTGCTCTGTTGGCACTTGGGGGTTTTCTGGCTCTGGCCTTTGCAAGCTGGTCCGCCGCCGATCCCAACTGGAACCAGGCGACGGGCGCGCCCCTGCAAAACTGGATGGGTGCAATCGGGGCCATCACTGCAGACCTCACCTATCAACTTCTAGGTCTCGCTGGTCTTCTCCTTGTTCCTCTTGCAGGCATTTGGGGCTGGCGCTTGCTCACCCACACACCCGTTGATCAAGCGCGCAGACGCACATTCGTCGGGCTGCTGGCACTGAGTGTTGTGGCTCTGTTGGCAAGCGTGCTTCCCACCACAGACAATTGGCCACTCGCCGTCGGCTTTGGTGGCGTCATCGGAGATGCCCTCGCCTCCCTCACAGCGGGCAATCTGGGTATTCTCATTGGCGATGCCCCGGCGCATGCTCTGATCGGCGTCATGGCACTCGGCCTCGCACTCGTTCTTCTAAGCTATGCAAGCGACATCAGCATTGATCAGGTGTCCGAACTGAGATGGCAGCTCGTCGATTCCTACTATGACTGGGCAGACGCGCGGGCCGAGCAACGGGCGATCAACGCAGACGCCGAGCCAAGCCGCCTGCGCATCTTCTGGTATGCTGCAAGTGATCGAGTGACGGGCCTTGTCGAACGGTTCCGGAAAGAGCCCGCCTGGGAATATGATGAAGAAGAGTTTGATCACGAACCCAAGGTCGCACCCCGCCGACGTCTTGCTGTTGAACGCGAGATGCTGGACGAGCCGGAAGAACCGCGCCGCCGCCAGCGCCGTGTGCCTGTCAAACGCTCGTCGAAGAAGGCAAAGCCGAGCAAGCGCGCCAAGGCCGAGCGCGAGCCGATGTTGGATCTTCTGCCCGCAGAGGATTTCGATCTCCCGGCGCTCTCCATCCTGAACGCCGTGAAGCGCCAGGCGGCAGACGAGAGCCTCTCTGATGAAGCTCTGCAACAAAATGCGCGGCTGCTTGAAGGCGTGCTTGATGACTTTGGTATTCGGGGCGAGATCATCAATGTACGTCCTGGGCCGGTCGTCACGCTCTATGAACTGGAGCCAGCACCCGGCATCAAATCGTCGCGCGTGATCGCCCTCGCCGACGATATTGCCCGCTCCATGAGCGCCGTCTCCGCCCGTGTCGCCGTGGTTCCAGGCCGCAACGCCATCGGCATTGAACTGCCAAATGTGCGCCGCGAAATGGTGGGCCTGAAAGAAATTCTCTCCTCGTCTGAATATGACGCTTCCAACTCATCGCTTCCATTGGCGCTTGGCAAAAACATTGGCGGGGAACCCATTATTGCCGATCTCGCCCGCATGCCTCATCTCCTGATTGCGGGGACCACCGGGTCCGGTAAATCCGTCGGCATCAACACCATGATCCTGTCGCTCCTCTATCGGATGCGTCCCGATCAATGCAAAATGATCATGGTCGACCCGAAGATGCTGGAACTCTCGATCTATGACGGCATCCCGCATCTGCTGGCACCCGTTGTCACCGATCCAAAGAAGGCCGTCGTGGCGCTGAAATGGGTCGTTAAAGAGATGGAAGACCGCTACCGCAAAATGTCGAAAGTCGGTGTACGGAATATTGACGGGTTTAATACCCGCATTGCCGAAGCCATCGAAAACGAAGAACAGATTATCCGCACCGTCCAGACCGGCTATGACCGCGACACCGGCGAAGCCATCTATGAAGATGAAGAGCTGAGCCTCGAGCGCATGCCCTATATCGTCGTCATTGTCGACGAGATGGCCGACCTCATGATGGTCGCGGGCAAAGAGATCGAAGCCGCCATCCAGCGCTTGGCGCAAATGGCCCGCGCCGCCGGCATTCACATGATCACGGCGACACAACGCCCATCCGTCGATGTCATCACCGGCACCATCAAAGCAAACTTCCCCACCCGGATCTCTTTCCAGGTGACCTCCAAGATCGACAGCCGCACCATTCTGGGGGAACAGGGCGCGGAGCAATTGCTGGGGCAGGGCGACATGCTCTACATGGCAGGCGGCGGACGCGTCTCCCGTGTGCACGGACCTTTTGTTTCTGATAGCGAGGTCGAGAAAGTCGTGACCTTCCTCAAAAAGCAGGGCACGCCGGAATATCTCGATGCCGTCACGGAGGAATCCGAGAACGAGGATGTGAACGAAATTCTCGGGCTAGGCGCCGCGCAATCATCCGGCGATGATCTCTATGACCAGGCGGTGGCGATCGTTGGGCGCGACAAGCGCGCCTCCACGTCCTACATCCAGCGCAAGCTTCAGATCGGCTACAACCGAGCTGCGCGCATTGTGGAACAGATGGAAGAAGAGGGCGTCATTTCCAAGCCCAACCATGCGGGCAAACGCGAGGTCCTGATTGGCGATCCGGGCGAGCGCGTGCGGTATTAACCGCACATTTAGGTCAGATTCCGTTCATCTCTCGAACGTTTCTGCGCCCTTTTCATTCCTTCATTCCGCCACAAAGGCAGCCTATGTTTCTCACCATGAGTGATTTTGGACGAGATAGCCGCAAAGCGGCACATGCGCGGACCCGCACCCTGGTGCTGGCAGCCATCGCAGGAATGGTTATCCTGGCCTTAGCGCTACTGACGCCCTTGGCTGGCGCGCAAGCTGCACCACTTGGTTCCCAGGAGCGAGCAGATATCGACCGCGTCACCGGCTATTTGAATTCCATCGAGCATTTGCAGGGCGGTTTTCTGCAGGTGGGACCGGACGGTTCCATTACAGAAGGCATGTTCTATCTTCGCCGTCCCGGGCGCCTGCGTTTTGAATATGCGCCACCCACAGAACTTGTGGTGGTGGCCGACGGCACCTGGGTGATCGTGAAAGAAGAAGACTATACGGCCCAGCGTTATCCCATTGGCGCCACACCGCTCAACCTGCTGCTGGCCTCCGATGTGGATCTCGCAAGGTCGTCAGATGTCCGCGAGGTAAAGCGCGAGCCGGGCCTCCTACGGGTGACCCTCGCAGACCCAAGCGGCGAAGCACCGGGCGATCTCACCCTCGTCTTTGATGAGCCCCAACTCCAGCTCCGCCAATGGATTGTCCGCGACGCGCAAGGGCTTCAGACAACCATCGCCCTCCGCAATATTGAGGGCGGCATTAAAGCCGACAACGCACTCTTCGTCGTCCGCGATGAACAACGCCCAGGCGGCAGACGATAGATCGCCCAAGGCCACGACCGTGGCCCGGCGCTCCTGCGCCGCTCCCGCGCCAAAAACAAGGGAGGGGGTGGTGAGCAGCGCGAACTCACCGTGAGCGCAAAAAGAGGCCGTTCGAGTTCTTAAACACTTAAAGCGCCCGCCGATCTCCTCGCCCTTGACGGCCCCCGGGGGCCCCGTGATAGCCAAGATGCATGGCTAAAACGCGCAGACGCCCACCCAGAAGACCTATTGTTGGTATTCCCTGTGACATCAAAATGATGGGGGAGCATCCTTTCCACGCGGTGGGGGAGAAATACATTAAGGCCATCGCAGAAGGGGCAGACTGCACCCCGTTTCTGATCCCGGTGCTGCCGGATCCGCTCGACCTGGAAGAGATCTTCGGTGCCGTCGACGGCATTTTCCTCACGGGCTCCTGGTCGAACGTGCATCCAAGCGAATATGGCGGCGAACCCTCAAGAGAAGGGACCCTGCACGACCCTCAGCGCGACGCGCTGACCCTGGAGCTCATCCGCCAAACCGTTGACCGAGCCATGCCGCTTTTTGCCGTCTGCCGGGGCTTTCAGGAAATGAATGTGGCCTATGGCGGCACGCTGCACGCCCACATCCACGAAATTCCGTCTGACGAGGGCTTCAAGCCCCGCTTTGACCATCGCGAAGGCAAGGACGATCCGCTCGAAGTCCAATATGGGCCTGCCCACAAAGTTCAGCTCACACCCAACGGCAAGTTTGCAAGCCTTCTGGGAACAGAGACCATTGAAGTTAACTCTCTCCACGGGCAGGGCATTGCAAAGCCGGGCAATCTGCTGACAATTGAAGGCCGTGCTGCCGACGGCACGGCGGAAGCCCTGTCTCATAAGACGGCCCAAAATTTCGCCCTTGCGGTTCAGTGGCATCCGGAATGGAAATTCTGGGAAAACCCGGTCTCAGACAAGCTGTTCCGGGCGTTTGGAGATGCAGTGCGCGATACTTGCGCCTAACAACAAACTAGGTGACCCATGCCAGCCTCAAAGAAGGCCACCGCGAAAAAGCCCGCTGCAAAAAAGAAAACCGCAGCGCCAGCAGAACCAGACCTCAACACAAAGGCCAAGATCGCCAAATGGCTGCGCGACCGGCGGGTGACGGAAGTGGAATGCATGGTGCCGGACATGTCGGGCATCGCGCGCGGCAAAATTCTTCCCACAGAGAAGTTCCTGGCCGCTGTCGATAGCGACAGCCTACGCATTCCCGAAAGTGTATTTGGGCAGACAGTGACTGGCGACTATATTGACGAGAGCGACTACATCCAATGGACGGAGCCGGACTGCATTCTCACACCGGACGGAAGCACGCTGCGCATGGTGCCCTGGTATGAAGAGCCCACCGCGCAAGTGATCTGCGATGCGGAAACCCGCGAGGGCAAGCCTGTTCCCATTTCGCCCCGCGCTGTCCTGAAGAATGTGCTCGCCCTTTATGAAGCCAAAGGGTGGAAGCCCATCGTCGCGCCCGAGCTTGAATTTTATCTCGCGGCAAAAAACATCGATCCCGACTATCCGCTAGAACCACCCATCGGCGCCAGCGGACGTCAGGAGACCGGCCGCCAGTCCTATGGCATTGACGCGGTGAACGAATTCGATCCGATCTTTGAGGACATGTACGACTATTGCGAAGCCCAAGAGTTGGATGTCGACACACTGATCCATGAAGCAGGTCCAGCCCAGGTTGAAATCAATTTCAACCATGGCGATCCGTTGGCGCTTGCCGACCAGGCGTTTCTATTCAAGCGCACGGTGAGACAGTCCGCGATCCGCCACGGCGTCTATGCGACCTTTATGGCGAAACCTTATGGCGGGCAGCCCGGCTCCTCCATGCACCTGCATCAATCCATTGTGGGCACGAAGAGCGGCAAGAACCTCTTCGCCGACAAAAAGGGGGAAGACACCGAACTCTTCCACGCCCACATTGCCGGACTGCAAAAGCATCTCATATCGGCCATGGCGCTCATCGCGCCAAACGTCAATTCCTACCGGCGGTTTGTGATCTGGAACGCAGCGCCCATCAACACCCATTGGGCAGTGGAAAACCGCACTGTGGGTCTGCGCGTGCCGATCTCCGAAGGCAACGACCGGCGCATTGAAAACCGGGTCGCCGGTGCCGACGCCAATCCCTATATCGCCATCGCAGCGTCGCTGGCATGTGGCTATCTCGGCATGGTGAACAAGCTGACACCCTCGAAACCCCAAGAAGGCAATGCCTATGAGAGCAAAACCCATGCGCTGCCAAAACACCTGCTCGACGCGCTCATCAAACTGAACGCCAACAAGGAACTGGCCGACGTGTTGGGCCAGGAATTCATCGCCGTCTACACGGAAGTGAAGATGGTGGAGCACGACGCCTACCAGCAAGTCATCTCCGCCTGGGAACGCGAGCACTTGTTGCTGAATGTGTGAGGTCTAGTCCTCACCCAGACTGTCACCCTCGGGCTTGACCCGAGGGTCCATACGATCTACCGAACGGCCCAATGGATCCCGGCTCGTCAGCAAGCTGCCGTCCGGGATGACGCTTCTATTTGTTGAGCCTCGCAAAACCTGCCCTTGGCCTCATCCTGAGGAGCATTGCACAGCAATGCGTCTCGAAGGATCAATCTACACCAATTGTCACTCTCGGGCTTGACCCGAGGGTCTATATAGTCCTTCGGAAGACAGAAGGGTCACCACTCGACCCACGGGTCTGGCTCCGCCAGCCCGAGGATAAACTTGCCGGGTGGCCAGGGTAGGAGACCGCAGATGCGCGGCAAGAACATCCCTCTGCAGAACTCACGCACATACTACCCAGCCTCACACCCGTGAACACGCAACGCCATCACCGACCGCCATGGATTGCCCGAATATATTGAGCAATGACGATCTGCATTCGCATTTCCACCAAAACACACCCATTGAGCCCTCATCCATCCCACGCTAAGCTTCCCTCATGAGACAGGATCACACTCATATTCCGAGCAAAACAAAGGGCGAGCTCTTGGTTCTTTGCGCGCGCATCGGCTTCAATCCGTAAGGCGACTCCCTTCGCGTGATTGGTCTCAACCGCCACGCCCGCAGACCATCTCACTTTTCATCTGATATTTGCGCCAAAGCTTTCCCAGGAAAAGTGGGCACCGGTTTTCTCGCCAAAACGAAAAAGCGCAAACGCGTCAATGGAGCAAAACATGTCTCAAGCAGCTACACTTTCAAACCAGACCAAACGCTGGCAGGAAATGGATGCCGCCCATCACCTGCACCCCTTCTCAACCCACCATGACCTTGCCGCGAGGGGCGCGCGGGTCATCACCCATGCCGAAGGCGTCTATCTTTATGACTCGGAAGGCCAGCGGCTGATCGACGGCATGGCGGGCCTCTGGTGCGTGAACGCAGGCTATGGCCGCAAGGAAATTGCAGAAGCCGGCGCCAAGGCGCTTACTGAGCTGCCCTACTACAATAACTTCTTCCAGACGACCAATCCGTATGTAGCTGAGCTCTCAGAAAAGCTCAGTACACTGACACCTGGAAATCTGAACCAGTTCTTTTTCGCCAATTCTGGGTCGGAGGCAAATGACAGCGCCGTCAAAATGATCCGCTTCTTCTGGAACCTCCAGGGAAAGAAGACCAAGAAAACCATCATCGCCCGCAAACAGGCCTATCACGGGGTCACCATGACGGCAGCTTCGCTCTCAGGCATTCCGTCCATGCACCCGCAGGCCGACCTGCCGCTGCCGGGCTTCACCCATATCGACTATCCCTACTGGTATGGCGAAGGCGGAAACAGCGACGTGGGCCAGTTTGGCTTGAAAGTCGCCCAGGCGCTCGAAACCAAAATCCTGGAGCTCGGTGCCGACAATGTGGCCGCTTTCTTTGCCGAGCCTGTGCAGGGTGCCGGCGGTCTTGTCATTCCGCCTGAAACCTACTGGCCGGAAATCCAGCGCATCTGCAAGAAGCACGATGTACTGCTCCATGTAGACGAAGTGATCTGCGGCTTTGGCCGCACCGGCAATTGGTTCGGCTCTCACACATACAGGATTGAGCCCGACAGCATGTCCATGGCCAAAGGCATGACGTCCGGTTATCAGGCGCTCTCCGCTGTGGCCGTCGGCCCGCGCATGGGCGACGCGCTCTTCAACGCAGATGAAGAATGGTCCCACGGCTTTACCTATTCCGGCCACCCGGTGGCCTGCGCCGTGGCGCTCGCCAACATTGACATCATAGAACGCGACCACCTGGTAGAGAAAACCGGTGGCGAGATCGGCGGCTATTTCCAGAAGAAACTCTCAGAGCTCTCCGATCATGTGCTTATCGGTGAGACCCGCGGAGTCGGCCTCTTGGGCGCCATGGAGATCGTGAAAGACAAAGAAACCCGCGAACGCTTTGGCGACGCAGGCGGCATCTGCCGGGATCATTGTTTCGAGAACGGCCTCATCATGCGCGCCATTGGCGACACGATGGTTCTGTCGCCGCCCCTCTCCATCACAAAGCCGGAAATCGATGAACTGTTCGGTCTGGCGGTGACGGCTCTCGACCTCACAGCCGACAGCCTTGGCGTTTCCTAAACCCTGCTCTGGGAAAATAATTCTTAAGGCCTAGGTCGTTAGAAGGGTTAAGACCGCGCAACAGGTCTTGCAAAAACTGGCGGTGATCCAACGAAAACGTGGGAAACATGAAGAAAGTCATAGCGTTAACGTGCAAACACCCATTTATAAACTGTTAGTGAATTTCGCCAGATTGCATTGAACCCGGCTCTTCTCAGTCCTATCTATAGTCTCAGACAGGCGGAAAACCTGAGGACCTCGTCCCCCCGAAACTCCTCGCAGTGGGTTTTCTGCCCGACCCGGCGCCGATCTATCCCCTCTCGGCGCCAGCGCAGAGTAAGCGCATGAACGCCCCGCCAGCCCCCCTTAGGCGGGGCGTTTTCATTTCCACCCGCAAGCCAGCCCGCCGCCAAAGCGCTTTCAGGCAAAGTGTGTGCGGTTTGCCACCCGGAAAGCGCGTCAAAGAAAATGGCGGGGCGTTTTCACGTCCGCCCCCAAAGTGCACCACACACGCTTAATCCCTTTGGGTGGGCAGCCGCCCGCGATATAAGGACCCCATGAGCATGGACTATTCAGGGGGCGAACCCCTTTCTGACGCAGAACTGGAAGAGCTGGCGCTTGAACTGCCGGCACTGGCATTGCTGCGTGACTTTGGTCGGCAGGTCGCCGAGATTCCCTGGTTTACAGAACTGGGCACCCCGCTGCGCGGTGACACCAAAACCATGGGCCAAGCCTATCTCGATGCACTGGGTTTCCCCGATGCGCGGCCCGCCCGCATTTCCAACTGGGACGATGCCATCATCGCTGCCGAAAGCGGTGACTGGAACGGCGGCGCCTGGGAGGCCGAAGAAGGGCTGCGCGCCTCGCTCTCAACAGATTTGCTGGATGTTTTAAGCGAGGAAGCCTTCGAGATCGGCTTCACCTACGCCGCCTCCGAAGCAGAGCCCGCAGTACGTACTGCGGCAGAGACCGCCGCCAATATCTGGGGCGTGGAAGACATGGAAATCGCCATCGCCGCGGCAGGCGCTGCGATGCAAGCCGTCCATGGAGCAGCACTGGCAACGGCAATAGGCGCGGACGAAGATCACCCCTTCTTGCTGCGGCTTAAACTTTTCGAACAAGGGCGCTGGCCCATCGGCGTTGCAGGCCTTACCTTCAACATCTTCTGATCACCGGTCTCTTCGTTTCCAGCTTAGACTTAGACCGATCGCACTTCATTCTCGCGAGGCTCCGCACCCGTGCCAAAACTAAAAACACTTAAAGTCGCCACCTGGAACATCAACTCAGTGCGTCTGCGTATTGAGAGTGTCGAGAAGTTCCTGAAGGACCAGAAGCCCGACGTGCTCTGCCTGCAGGAGATCAAATGCCACAATGATGTCTTTCCAGAGAAAGCCTTCAAGAAGGCAGGCTACGAACATATCGCTCTGAATGGGCAAAAAGCTTACCACGGCGTCGCAACGGTCAGCCGTGTGCCACTCACCAATGTTGAAGCCCGCGAGTTCTGCAACAAGGGCGATGCGCGCCATGTGGCCGCAACCGTGCCGGACGCAGGCGATGTGCGCATCCACAATTTCTATGTGCCCGCAGGCGGCGACGAGGCTGACGTGGAAAAGAACGATAAATTCGCCCACAAGCTGGACTTCCTGAACGAGATGGAAGCCTGGTACAAAAACCACAAGAACAAAAAGACGTCGAAGATGGTGCTCGTGGGCGACCTCAACATCGCACCGTTCGAACATGATGTCTGGTCCCACAAACAGCTTCTAAAAGTCGTAAGCCATACGCCGATCGAGGTGGAACATCTTGAGCGTGTGCAGAAATCACATTCCTGGATCGACGTCATGCGCGAATTTGTGCCCCATGACGAGAAACTTTATTCCTGGTGGAGCTATCGCGCGAAAGATTGGAAGGCCGCCAATAAAGGCCGCCGCCTCGATCATATCTGGGTGACACCCGCCATGGAGGGCGCAGCAAAATCAATGGAAGTCCTGACCGATGCACGCGGCTGGGAAAAACCCTCTGACCACGCGCCGGTCATTGCCACCTTCAAAGTCTGAGACAATTCCTCAACCGCACCGCACGAGACACACATGACGTTTGATACTTCGCTGACACTCTCCGGACCCCTCCGCAAACCCCGTCAGATGCTTGCGGATCAGGAATATGGTGGCCACACGTCGATCCATGATGACGAGATGGCGGAGAAACTCGGCTTCCAGGCAGGGCCCATCGAAGGACCTACCCACTTCTCTCAGTTCGACCCGCTGCTGGTGCACATCTGGGGCCCTGAATGGTTTGAGCGCGGCTGCATCTCCTCCCACTTCAAAAACATGGTTGTAGAAGGGGAAGAAGTCCGTGCCTTTGTGGAAACCCCAAAGCAAGGTCAAACATCGGTAGGCGCCTGGGCAGAAAAGGCAGACGGCACGCCCGTGCTTGAAGCAACCGCAAGCCTCGGTCCTGATCATGGGCAAACCCTGCTGGAAGCCCGCCGCGCCAAACTCACACCGCCAGGCAAGCTCGTCATCCTTGAGGATTTGCATGTCGGCATGAAAGGCGCAAAAGATGAACATGTACGCATGGACACCGATCAGCATATGGGCGCGCTCTATCCTTTCTCGCTGACCCAGAAACTTGCCGCCATCACCGAGAACTCTCCCTGGTATGCAGACGCCTCTGCCTCGCCATGGGGACGGGCCATCATCCCCACAGAAATGGTGAGCGTGCTCGCAGAATATTCAAATCGGGAAGCAGGCTTCCCCACCAAGGGCCCCGCCGTCGGACTTTTTGCCGACCTTGAAATCCGCATGCTCAACGGCCCGCTGTTTGTTGGCGAAGATTATCTACTCCGCCGGGAAGTCGCGGCTATTGCAGAAAGCAAGCGCACTGAATCCTATTGGGTCCGCACCCGCCTCTTTGACAAGAGCGGCGACACGCAGATCGCTGAGGTCATGCTGAACCACGCGGTCGTCAAAAATTCATTTGAGAATTACGACGAGTTGCGCGCCGCACGAGAGGCCTAGGGCGCGCCACCTAAGCTCTTGGCCTAGTCTTTCTTCTTGAGCGTAACAAATGTCGCCGTGGAAGAACCGGTCGCCAGCACAGTGCCGTCCGCATCTTTCAGCTCGCTCTCGATAAAGCCAACCGACTTGCCGCACTTAATGACCGTCCCGCTTGCATAGAGACGACCCGGCCGTGCAGGCGCCAACATCGAGACTTTGATTTCAAGGGTCGGCGAAATCTGCCCCCAGTCAAGATCAAGCCCAACGGCAAAGCTCATGACATCATCAAGCATTGCCGCCACCATGCCTCCTTGAATACCGCCCCACATATTGCAGAGCTCTTCTGACGCATTAAACGCAACCCGAACCGTAAGCGTCTCCATATCCACATCAAGAATTTCCAGCCCCAGATAACGGCTGGCAGGCGACATGCGTTTGAAGGCCGCTTGAATATTGGGCGGCCAGCCTTTGTCTTTTGCCTGCTCTAATGTCGTAACAATCGCACTCTCACTCATTAATTTTGCTCACTTAGGTAAGGGATCTTGTGTTGGGGTTTTGGTCGCCTGTCGTTTGCGGGCGTCCCGGGCAATCTTCATGGCTTGCCGCGTATCTCGTGCACCGGTCAGCCGACGGTCAAGATCACGCAGATCATCGGCAAGTGCACTCACTTGCGCATTGGCGCTGCGCAGGCACCCGGCCGCAATTTCCGGAAACTCATCGACGAGACGAAGGAAGACTTCGCGCTCCAACTTGAGCACCTCAACAGGTTGTGCCGCCCGGATGGTCGCCGACCAATTGACCGGTTGCATCAATGCCTGTTCGCCTGCCAGACCGCCCCGGTCAAGACGCGCAGCACTTCCCCGCCCATCCGCGCCAGTCGCCAGCACAATCGCTTCACCCGACAGCATCAGAAAAGCGCCATCTGCTTGCGCACCCTCTTCCACAAGGGTTTCCCCAGCGTCAAAGGCCAGGTGGGTACCCGTAAAGGCAAGCACCTCCAGGCGCACCGGGTCCACACCCTCAAACAAAGGCGTTGCGGCCAAAAGAGAAACTGCATCGCGTAAACTCATAGACGAAAACTAGGCGGTTCTGGCGCTGACGTCGAGTGCCTGGAGAGGCGCGACAAGGAAGGCCAGTCTTGCGCCTGCCCCTTGGCAGCGTCGCCCAAACCTCCTAAAGAGATTGCCTGGAGAGCACCAAGTTCTTGAGGACAGGTTATGACAGAGAGCAAATTGCCAGCCGATAGCTGGGATCACCCAAACCCCTTCATTGTTACGGTCACTGTCAAACCAGAATATATCGACGACTTTCTGCATACGAATAATGTGGTCTATCTAACCTGGATGGCCAAAGTCGCCTGGGAGCACTCCAAAGCGCTCGGCCTCGACTTTGACGCCTATGCAAAGATCGGCAAAGGCATGGTCGTCCGGGCCCACGAGATGGAATATCTGGGACCTTCCCACGAAGGGGAAAAGATCGACATCGCGACCTGGATCACCGGCAATGACGGCAAGCTTCGTCTGCGACGGCGTTTTCAGATGGTCAATGCCGAGACGGGAAAAACACTTCTCAGGGGTCGGTCAGACTTTGTCTGCATCGACATAAAGTCTGGTAAACCCAAGCGGATGCCTCAGAACTTCGTTGACGCCTATGCGCTCACAGCGGATGTGCCCAGCGACCGACCAGCTAGCCAAAAATGACGCGCGGCGGTTTGCCACGTTGAAGGCGGGCAACGGAATGACGATATCTCTCCCGCAATCTCTTGTGGTTGACCAGAGCGTCACTCACATGGCCCTTTAAGGAGATATTATGTCGGTCGACTTTACCAACACGCCCGATCCGGACCAGAAAACAGCGCTTCGCACCCTCGGGTTTTTGGCGAACATTGTATTGCTTCTGGTGCTCGCCACCTATTTCTTCGGGCCAGCAGCCCTTGTGATCGCCGCACTCTTCGGCACATTCGTCATGCTGGGTGTGGTAATCTACTTGTCAGCCCCGACCCACAGGGTCTGACAGGCTCACAACTTAAAGCTCAGGGAACGAGCTTGTAGCCGCCCGCTTCCGTCACCAGCAATTCTGCATTGGACGGGTCCCGTTCAATCTTCTGGCGCAGCCGGTAGATATGGGTTTCCAGCGTGTGCGTGGTCACACCGGAATTATAGCCCCAGACTTCGTGCAGCAGTACATCACGGCCCACAGTCTTGACCCCCGTGCGGTAAAGGAATTTGAGGATCGCTGTTTCTTTTTCTGTCAGGCGAACTTTCTTGTCGCCATCATCCACGAGCATCTTGGCCGATGGTTTGAACGTGTACGGACCAATTTTGAAGACCGCGTCTTCACTTTGTTCGTGTTGGCGAAGATGCGCACGAATACGGGCGAGCAGTACCCCGAAGCGGAAGGGCTTCGTGACATAGTCATTGGCACCAGCTTCCAGACCCAGGATGGTATCGCTGTCGCTATCGGCGCCCGTCAGCATGATCACGGGCGCTTTGAGGCCACCTTTGCGCATCAGACGACAGGCTTCACGCCCGTCCATATCAGGCAACCCAACATCCAGCAAAACAATATCTACGTGATTGCCGCGGACATGTTCGATGCCTTCTGTGGCGCAGGTTGTTGCGGTACAGGTGAATTCTTCATGCAACGCCAATTGCTCAACGAGGGATTCGCGCAGCGCGTCATCATCATCAACAATCAGGATTTTTTTGATCGTGCTCATCTTAGGGTCAGCTCCCAGTCCTACCATCTTATCACTCGGGACAAGCGTACCCCGCCCCCGTCGCTGCTGGTCATGTAGCTGTCATACCCCCTCTTGCCAACCACCTCACGGGATGCCTCACGCCCATTTGAGCCTTCCGTGATCAGGTTAATCATAGCCGAACTCACGAACAAACGGGGCCAAACGGGGCAGAATACCATCTAAATGCGTTTCATAGCGGCGCCACCGGTCCGCTGCCCGGTCATAAAGAGGCTGCGTCACTTGACCGTATGACGGCGTGCGAATGGAACCACGCGCCTCTGCATGAGCCACATGATTGCTTTGTCCTTCTTCCCAAGCGAGCCCAAGCAAGGACATCGCATCACGAAGCGCTGTCTGCGGTTCCGCGATCAGATGTTCGTATCGAACCTCAGCGACATTTAGAGACAGTAAGTCTCTGTACTGACCCCAAAGCGACATGACGGCGTCATAGAGCGCGGCACTGTCTTTAAGTGTGAGGAAATGCGCCATTGATGCATTCAACTGGAAGTCCTGCATGAAACAGGAGAGAACCGCGTCCGCCGGATGACGAAGAGCCAGAATGAATTTCGCCTCGGGGAAGACGCGCGCGATGAGACCAACATGGATGATGTTGAGCGGCAGCTTGTTGATCACAGTTTTTGCTGAAGGGTCGAAACCAGCTTGCTTCAGCTCAGACATGTAGAGACGACGAAGCTCATTGGTCTTGTCGACAGCGAGCTTCGCGAGCCCTTCAGGATACCCGCCGTTTGCATTCACCCCGTCGCGAACCGGCAGAAGAACCGGCAGCTCTTCAACAACGTCAATCTCGCTATGGGCATCAAGAAACTGGTCCAGAAGGGTCGTGCCAGACCGCGGAAAGCCGATCAGAAAAACCGGTGTAGGCACTGGGTCAAGATCGCCTGGCGCAACTTGTGCCCAGGACCGAACCCAATCTGACGTGAAGGCCTGTTTGAGATCGGTCACCTGAGACATATAGGAGGATTTATCAATCTCGCCGTCAGTCAACTGTTCAGCTGCAGCATCATTCTGGGCAACAAAATGATCAAAGGCGTCTGCCGCTTCACCCAGCCGGTCATAGACTTGAGCCAATTCGCCATGGATGAGGCGGCGCCCCCCTGGCGGCAGCTTCCCAACCGACACCCGTTCAAGCCGATCCCGCGCTTCCTCCGCAGAGCCTTGGCGGCGCTTAACGCTCGACCAGATCCGCAGCGCACCCGGCAGATCCGGCATGTGTGCGAGAACCTTCTCAGCGGCCGCAAATGCACCGTCCAGATCTCCGAGGCGCTCCAATGCGTTTGCCAACCCCAGCAGCAGCATAGGCCCATCAGGGCGCTTCTCTAGGCCAGCCTGATAGGTATCGCGCGCTTCAGCAAAGGCTCCCTGCGCCAACTGAAACTGCCCCAGGTTCAAATAGCCCTGGGGGTCGTTGGGCATCAGCCGAATAACCGTCTCAAAGTCCGTGATGCAGGCTTCAGCGCGGCCTTCCTCAGCGTTGAGCGTTCCCCGATTGAGATATGTCCCCGCAAAGTCCGGATCGAGCGCCACCGCTTTGTCATAGGCGGCCCGAGCTTCCGCCGACCTTCCCTGCTGTCGAAGCGCATTTCCCAGATTGACGCGCAGAAAGGCTTTGTCCGGCAAGATTGAGACAGCCATGCCGATCAGCTTTTCCGCATCCTGAGGATTCCCTGTTTTAAGACAGATAAGTCCCATTAGATGCAAAACATCCGGGTGATTAGGGGCCTGCTGGCGCAAGGTTTCAGCAAGCTTCGCAGCGTCGTGAATCTTGCCTTGATCGAAGAGCTGAAAGGCCTGGCGCAACATGTCCTGAGGAGTTGCGGCGGCGGTCTTTTGTGTCATGAGATCCTGAGAGATATGGGGGACTGCCGCAAGCTGCGGACAAACCAAATGTTTAGCTGAGTTTGCCACAGCCGAGCACAAATGCCCAACCGGCGGATGCTGCCCTTCTTGGATGCGCCAACTCGGCAATTTCTGCCGCCCCGCGCCAGCATCCATACTCTAATGCATTGAAAATGATACATATTTTCGCGGTCTCAGACTTGCATCAGAAGATGCAGGATCAATCGGAGAAACCGCCAGCATGGAATCCGTCGTCGCAGAGCTGCCGCTTTACCTTCAAATGAGCCGCTATACCAAAGGCTCAAAGGCCGTGATGGAGCTTCGGATAGAACGCTATCAGGCAGAACAGGCCGCCGCGACCGCCAAGACAGAGTCCCACGACGACAATCTGATTACCGGGTCGCTTCCAACCGAGGGCACCGGAAAAGAGACTCCCGTCGAAACCGACGACGATGGATTCTCCTTCGATGACTTCCTGGACATGATCAACCCTCTCCAACACCTGCCCATAGTGTCGACCCTATACCGAGAGATGACAGGCGATCAGATGGAACCTGCGGCCCGGATTGTGGGCGGCGCGATTTATGGCGGGCCTATCGGCGCAGGAATCTCAGTTGCCGAAGCCGTTCTGGAACAAGTGACCGGCGATGATCTGGGCGGACATGTTATGTCGATGTTTCAAAGCTCAGGTACACCGCCAAGAATGACCGCAGCGACGTCTCGCGACGGCGTCCAACCAGCCGCCCAGTCCACCCCAATCACCGCCGATGCTCCGGCCGCCCAAGCCAGTGCGCCACTGCCAAGCCTAAGTGCTGACGCCTTTAATGCACTTCTGACCAGCCCAGAAGAAGCCAACCCAGCCAGGCCTGCGCAACAGCATGCAACGACAGAGTATGAACAAAGCGATGTAGCAGCGGCCATGGCAATGGCACTGGACCGGTACAGCGTCCTGAAACTCGTAAATGAGCCAGCTTACTAGTCTCCTGCACCACCTTGCAGGACTGCTCCTCACTTTTTAGATTCACCCCATGAACATCCTTGTACGCGGCAAACCGGGTGCCTCAACCGGAACACTCACCTTTGGCGCCAAGACGATTCCCTGCGCCCTGGGGCGAAGCGGGATCATATCAGATAGCGAGAAAAGAGAGGGCGACGGGGCAACACCGGCAGGCACTTGGCCACTCCGCAGGATTCTCTACCGACAAGACAGACTGAACAAGCCCATTACAGACCTTGTCACTATGCCCATCGGACCCACCGATGGCTGGTGCGACGACCCATCAGACGCACTGTATAACAAACCAACAGAGCTCCCCTATTCCGCCAGTGCCGAAAATCTATGGCGAGAGGACGAGCTATATAATGTCTGCGTGATACTTGGACATAATGATGAGCCCGTTATGCCCCACAAGGGAAGTGCTATTTTCTTTCATGTTGCCAAAGAAAGAGGTGGCAGATTGTGTGCGACAGAGGGATGCGTGGCGATCCCCCAAAATACAATACTCCGTATTCTGACGAGTTGTGGGCCAGGGACAACCATGAGAATTGAACTGCAGAAGTAAATTAGGCCGGTGTCCGCGCACCAAAAATGGCGCTCCCGACCCGAACATGGGTAGCCCCAAACTCAATCGCTGTTTCAAAATCAGCGCTCATGCCCATACTGAGCTGGCAGAGGCCGTTTCGAATGGCGATTTTCTCAAGCAATGCAAAATGCAGCGCTGGCTCCTCATCGACGGGTGGAATGCACATCAGTCCCACAACTGGCAATGCCAACTCATCGCGGCAGAGCGTGACAAACCGATCAGCATCTTGTGGCAAGACGCCAGCCTTTTGTGGTTCAGCACCTGTGTTCACCTGCACAAACAAGTCCGGGAGGGCGTGACCCTTCTCCCGTTCAGCCACCAAAGCCCGAGCCAGTTTCTCCCGGTCGAGCGTTTCAATCACATCAAAAAGAGAAACAGCCTCACCGACTTTATTGCTTTGCAGCGGACCGATAAGATGCAATTCAACGTCTGCATATTGTTCGCACAACTCAGGCCATTTCGCTAGGGCTTCCTGAACGCGGTTTTCTCCAAAGACGCGTTGCCCGGCATCCAGCACAGCGCGAATATCCTCCACCGGAAAGGTTTTGGAGACTGCCACAAGCGTCACATCGCCAGCAGGTCGGCCAGCATCTATTTCAACTTGAACAATACTCTGTTCAACCGACGCGAGACGTTCTATCGAGGGGAGTTGGTTATCGGGCATGGGCCGCACATTAGAACGTTTACAGGTGCAGGGAAACCAGTTCAGTGTCCACAAGCGCGACGAAACAGAAGGTGTGAGGGCAACGTGTGACAAGCAAACACCGACAACTACCTGACCGGTTTGTGCTGACAGATGCCTTGCGAGATATTGATCCTTTCCAACAACTCGCACAGCTTAAGCCGACAGACATATTCATCCTCCGCCACTATGAATGGGCGCCCCGCGACCGCCTGGCGCTCGCCCACACCTTGCGAAAAGAAAGCAGGGCGAGGGGCGTTCGTTTTCTTGTTGCCGGAGATTATCGCCTTGCCTGCGAGGCGCGCGCAGATGGCCTTCACCTTCCCTCCTGGATGGTGAGGCGCGGGGATGTTTGGGGCCTTCGCCGGAAGCCAGGTTGGATTATCATTGCAGCGGCGCATAGTGAACCAGAGCTGAGAGCCGCATGGCTGACAGGCGCAGACGCCGCGTTACTCTCGCCAGTCTTCGCAACGGCGAGCCATCCCGGCGCGCGAACTCTTGGTGTGATCAGGTTCGCTCGGCTCGCAGTATCTGCGGCAATGCCTGTCTACGCCTTGGGTGGCGTAACATTGTCGTCCCAAAAGAGATTATCGAAGGTACCTAACCTAACGGGATACGCAACAGTTTCTGCAGTCTAGTAGCCGTCTGGAATATAATTGAAACGTTCCATCTGCTCGCGATGGTCAGAGATGATCTGCTTGATCTGAGCTTCTGAGAGGGCGTCGCGCCATTGTTCGGCTTTGCCTTCCCGGAAGAAAGATTGAGCAAACTCCGACTTTTCTTTAAAGCCTTTTTGTTCCTCCTGGCGCTTCAACGCCTTGAAGGAAGAGTTGCGAATGGCACGTTCAAGCCGCTCCTTTTTGACTTTGAGCCCGAGGAAACTTGCAACCTGTTTGAAGAACTTGCGGGGCTTTGCCTGCAGGTCTTCGTAGCGAACAACATGAAGCTGAGGGTTTGGCTGACCGGTCCAGCTCTTCACATGGGTTGACCAGGATGAATGAAACTCAGGCACATGCGTGGCGCCCGCTTCTGTCAGGGCGCCTTCATTCGCCATCCGCTGGATCGCGCTGTCTACATCACCGCCAAAGTGGTGGGTCATTGAGAGCACAACATCAAGTGGATTACGAAGCACATAAATGCCACCAACCGTAACATCCATATTGTGCAGCGGAACGCCGTGCCATTCGCCAAGAAAATTATGGGTCTTCACAAAGACCGAGTCAGGGAAATAGTGCGTGTAGTCTTCCTGCACCTTCGGCCGCAATTTCGCGAGTGTCTCGTGATCAATCTGATCGACTGGCGTCGATGTGTATTTCTGATATTGCCCCGAAGCAGACTCCCCAATGCAAAAATGGTCCAACTCATTAATATCGACAGGTTCGTGAGCATTCCGCAGCAAATTGTGCAGGAAAGAACGCATCCAGGTATTCCCAGATTTGGGATAAGACGCGAGCCAGATGATGCCGCCCATCAGGGCCTCCAAAAACTACCAAAATTTACAGAGATCCGCCTTTTAGCACAAAAAAAGAGAGCGGGCCGAAACCCGCTCTCTCAAACTGTAAGTCTGGAAATTTCTTAGAAAGAAATTGCCAGAACCACACCGGCTGATGTGCTGTCAACTGCAGGTAACGCACCAATTTGGTCTTCGATGAGCTGGACATCCAGACCCACGTCAACACCAGCACCGAGCGAATAACCGCCACCAACCTGAATGAAGCTGTTTTCACCGAGATTCACGCCAGCAGTGTTTTCAGTTGTAGAATCGAAGTAAGCAGCCCCAACGGTCCACGGGCCCGTACCATAGGCAAGACCAACGGTCCATGTGTCAGCCTGGTTGCCACGTGTCGCAGCATTCGAGATGTTCTGAACACTACCGATACCCTGTGCACCAGCAGCAAGATTGTCAGCCTGGGTATAAGCACCACCGAGAGTGAAACCACCCCAGCCAAGGCTCGCACCAACACCCATCTCTTCCGGGTCGTCCGCGCCAACACCTGCTGCATCACCAGTCACGTAGAAGACGTCGACGCCAACAGACGCGCCACCGAAATCGCCAGCATAATTAGCAGCGATTTCAAACACGTTTTCAACAGCGCTGTTTGTTGGTGAAACACCGAAACCGTTAGCGATAGGGTCATTCGCACCAGCGTCAGGTGTGAACGATGCACCAAGCTGGAAACCAGCAAGGCGGGGTGTGAAATAAGAGATCTTGTTGTCATCTTCAGCCATCAACGAGAATGTTGAAGTACGTGAAGAGAACGTCACAGCACCATTCTGCATGTTGTAGATGTTCGGTGAGTCAACGCCGTTACCTGGAACGAACCAGGGTGAGGAATAGTGCATCTTGAATGCAGCACCGTCTGTCGCACCAAGCTCAAGACGACCGAAACCGCCTTCAAGGAAAGTGTACAATTCCGACATGTTTACGGAGTCAGCATTGTTGGGGTTAGCACCATTGGCACCCTGATCGTCATCACCAAGCTGCATCTTCAGAGCAGCACCGGCAACCAGACCATTGTCCAGCGTACCTGAAGCAACGACGTTTATGTTACGTGCAACAACAGGGATTTTTGTGTCGTCCGCATCAACACCACCAACGGTGTCCGTATCAACAAAATAGAAGCCCGTGACAACAGAGCCGCTAACCGTAACGGTGAGCGGATCGCTTGCAAGAGCGGGACCGGCTACCAGACCAGCCGAGACGAGCGCTGTCGTCCCAAGAAGTGTCTTTTTCATTTGTTCCTCGCAGTTCAGCAATTAGCTGTTCAAATACAAAATGTCCAAATCAACGGAAACCGCTTTCTACAGGAAAGCACCACTGCTTTGGTCCACTTCATCGCCGGGCCGACTTAATGCCCCCCCGAGCGCGTCCTTCGATTAATTCCGAATGAGGGGGGGCCGTCAAGCAAAGGTAGGTCCGTTTTGCCTCAAAACTAGCTCGATGTTGCGTAAACGTCACAAGTGGTTTCCATATGGTTAACAAAGTGCTACCGACCTGCACGGGCTTGAAAGCTGAAGAGAATTTACGATGTCGCCCTACCGACCAAATCATCCTGTGACTTTTTTGCCTCAGGTTGGTTTTGTGGAAATACTCCAGGGCACCCCCAACTCATCTCTCCAACCAGGCGGAGCATCAGGCCCTGCAGCGTGATGGGACGCAATGCGCTGAATTATCAGAACACTTCTGCCATAGACGCGTTCGCCTTTAGTCGATATAAACGCCTGAAATCTGAGGGAAAACTTGCTCAGCGCCGGACTTTCGGTCACGCTGAGCAAAAGTGAAAGAGGCGAGCGTCAAGACTTCGCCTGCACGCTGTAAACGCCGAAAAAGCTAGAGGCCAAGTCGACAATGAGTTTTTCACCAAAATTTTCTGCAGCACCCAAAGAGTCCGGGAAATCAGGCACAATCAAAAAGATTCTGGCGACAACATCCGTCGCACTCATGCTAGCCGCCTGCGGGCCAAGCACCTCCAGCTATCCCACGACAAGCGGCCGAGGCCCGACAAATCCTAACCCGGATCCAAACGAAAAACGCGAAAGCATTTTTGGTGAAGACGGACTGGTCCTGTTTGGCGGCGAAAGCAATGATGATCCAGCTGGCGGCGGCGGCATCGGCGTGAACAGCTTCCTCTGGCGTGCCTCCCTCGACACTGTATCCTTTGTTCCGCTTGCCTCTGCGGATCCTTTCGGTGGCGTAATAATCACAGAATGGTACTCAGACCCATCATCGCCCACTGAACGCTTCAAACTCACAGTCTACATTCTGGACAAACGGCTCAGGGCCGATGGCCTGAAAGTGGCTGTTTTCCGCCAGGAACGGGCGGGTGACGAATGGCGCGACGCGGGCGCCAACGCAACCACAAGTGTCCAGCTGGAAAATGCGATCCTCATGAGAGCACGGGAACTTCGGGTCAACACGCTAGAAGCAGACGACGGCTAATTTGCTTTCCGTTCAATCGGACGACACGCTCCGACCAGAACTCCCAACAAGACGGGCCAGAGCCTTTCGTTCTGATTGATCAGCAGAAACGAACCTTGCCGCCATATTTGACCCCCATACCTGCCCCCCCATACTTGCCCATTGGCGCATTCCGATGCAAAAGGGGCTGTGGGGTTCAGCAAAATTTGCTGCTGATGCGCGCCTATTCTGTTTTCCTAATCTCAAAGAGTTCACATGTCCGCCGATCGCTACAACGCGAAAACCACTGAATCCAAATGGCAAAAAGTCTGGGAGGATGCGCAAACCTTCCAGGTGCCTGATCAGCCGCGTGAAGGAAGTGCCGGGAAATATTATGTCCTGGAAATGTTCCCCTACCCGTCTGGCCGCATCCATATGGGTCATGTCCGCAACTACACCATGGGCGACGTCATCGCGCGCTTCAGAAAAGCGCAAGGCTATGACGTGCTCCATCCCATGGGCTGGGACGCGTTTGGCATGCCGGCTGAAAATGCCGCCATGGAGAACAATGTTCACCCAGGCGAATGGACATACAAGAATATCGACGCGATGCGCAGCCAGTTGAAGCAAATGGGCTTGGCGATCGATTGGAGCCGCGAATTCGCGACCTGTGATCCAAGCTACTACGCTCAGGAGCAAGTGCTTTTCCTGGACATGTTGGACGCTGGTCTCGTTACCCGAAAAACCGCCCAGGTGAATTGGGACCCCGTTGATATGACCGTTCTTGCAAATGAACAGGTGATTGACGGTCGCGGGTGGCGGTCCGGCGCCCTGGTTGAGCGCCGTGAGCTGACCCAGTGGTTTTTTAAAATCACCGATATGGCCGATGATCTTTTGGCAGGTCTCGACGAATTGGAGCGCTGGCCGGACAAAGTACGCATCATGCAGCGAAACTGGATCGGGCGATCAGAAGGCGCCCATGTTCAGTTCCCAATCGAAGGCCGCGACACACCGCTGGAAGTCTTCACCACAAGGCCAGACACGCTGTTCGGCGCAAGCTTCTGCGCCCTGTCGCCAGGCCATCCGCTGACTAGAGAACTCGCTGAGACGAATACCGACCTCGCAGGCTTTGTCCGCGAATGCGAGCAGCTTGGCACCAGTGAAGAAGCCATTGAGAAAGCCGAGAAGCGTGGGTTTGATACCGGCCTCAAGGCCCGCCATCCCTTTATTGAAGGCGCAACACTGCCCGTCTATGTGGCGAACTTTGTTCTCATGGAATACGGTACCGGGGCCATTTTCGCGTGCCCTGCCCATGACCAGCGCGACCTCGATTTTGCACGCAAATATGGGCTGCCTGTCACCACCGTCGTAGCACCAAAAAAATTGGCGGGTGCAGACCTCAGTGCCTTCATCACCGAACAGGATGTCAGCGACACTGCCTTTGACGGCGACGGGGTAGCGGTCAACTCAGACTTCCTGAACGGTTTGGAAGTAGAGGCGGCAAAACGTGCGGCTATCGAAAAACTCGAAGCGCTTGGTCTCGGCGAGGGAACGGTGAATTATCGCCTGCGCGATTGGGGGATTTCTCGGCAGCGCTATTGGGGCTGTCCGATCCCGGTCATCCATTGTGATGCCTGCGGCACGATCCCTGTTCCCAAGGACCAACTCCCTGTTGTATTGCCGGAAGATGTGACTTTCGACAAACCCGGCAATCCACTGGAACACCATCCGACCTGGAAACATGTCGCCTGCCCGGATTGTGGCAAAGAGGCCCTGCGCGAAACAGACACGTTTGATACATTCGTGGACTCCTCCTGGTATTTCGCACGCTTCACCGCGCCACGTGCAAACGGCCCGACACTGCCAGATCTCGCAAACCATTGGCTCCCTGTCGATCAGTATATTGGTGGCGTAGAGCACGCTGTTCTTCATCTGCTCTATTCGCGCTTCTTTTCACGCGCCATGAAGGACACGGGACACATGGAAATACGTGAACCTTTTGCAGGGCTCTTCACACAAGGCATGGTGACCCACGAAACCTATAAAGCGACGGATGGTCGCTGGGTCTCACCTGAGGAACTCATTTGGGACGGTGACACGCCCTATCTCGATGACGCCGGTAATCGTGCGCCTGTCACCGTGGGCGCCATCGAAAAAATGTCGAAGTCCAAACGCAACACCGTGGACCCAACTGCCATCATTGATCAATATGGCGCAGACACAGCCCGCTGGTTCATGTTGTCCGACAGCCCGCCAGAACGCGATGTGCAATGGACAGAAGAAGGAGTCGAAGGCGCCTGGCGCTTTACCCAACGCCTGTGGCGGTTGATCCAGACAACGCTCGATGATCTCGCCCCGGTTGGCACGCCTATGCCTGAGCTTGATGCACAAGCCAAAGAGCTTCGACGGACGGTGCACAAGGCGCTCGAAGCGATCACAGCCGATCTCAATCAACTGGGCTTCAACCGGGCGGTTGCAAAAATCTACGAGCTCAGCAATGCCCTCTCATCCTTCAAGCCGGGGGACAAAAAAGCAGCTGAATGGGCACGACGCGAAGCGGTTGAAATCTTGACCCAGCTTGTCGCTCCCATGATGCCGCATCTGGCAGAAGAAGCCTGGGCCTCACTTGGCCATGATACATTGATCGCAGATGCGCCCTGGCCTGTTGCAGAACCATCCCTGCTCGTGGAACACTCAGTAACCGTCGCCGTTCAGGTGAACGGAAAGCGACGGGACGAAATCACTGTCGCCGTTGATGCAGACAAAAAAACGGTGGAAGAAACCGCTTTGGCGCAGGAGAAAGTGCAACATGCCATTGGAGACGCTACCGTCCGCAAAGTCATTGTCGTCCCAGGCAAGATCGTCAATGTCGTTATTGCGTAAGCGGCCGACACAGGCCGTCGCCGCGATACTGTTCCTGAGCCTTTTTTTGGGCGCCTGCGGCTTCACGCCGCTTTATGCCACACGCGGTCAGAATGAAGGCGTCGTCGCATCTCTTGCGGCAATTTCAGTGCAGGCCCCAGGCGACCGCGTAAACCGCGCCTTGCGCGTGGCCCTTGAAGACAAGTTGCGGGCAAACTCGGTAACGCCTCAATATAGGGTTCTGTTGGAATCCAGTCTTTCAGAGGCAAATGTTGCGGTTCAACAAGACACCGAGGTCACCCGAAAGAACCTCATGCTGCGAACACAGTTCTTTCTCCGGGACATTGAAACAGATGAAGTCATCTATGCAGCTAAATCAAACGGAATCGTTGCCTTTAACCGTGTCGCGTCAGAATTCGCCAACATCATTGCCGAGCGGGATGCAGAAGAGCGGGTGGCAAATCAGGTTGCAGAGGATATCCACTCCAAACTTGCAATCTACTTCGAGCGCCAGAATGTATCTCCGGATGCACGCTGACATCCTGGTTCAGGAGCGGCTCAAGGCGGTCGAATGAAACTTCGCGCAGGTGATATTGACCGATTTGTTGCGAACCCTGACCCGGCTGCGCAGGTAATTCTGATCTTTGGTCCAGACCAGGGCCTTGTCCGGGAGCGCGCAAACCGGCTCGCCAAAACCGTCCTGGATGACTTAAGCGACCCTTTTCGCATGACTGATCTCTCCGACACGGACCTGAAGCAGGACCCGGCACGTCTCGCAGACGAAGCAGCGGCCATTTCCATGATGGGCGGACGGCGTGTCGTGCGGGTAAGGCACGCAGGTGACTCTCTCTCTAAAACGGTGAAGTCCTTTCTGGAAAATCCAGCGGGCGACGCCCTCATTCTTTTGGAGGGCGGAGAGCTCACGCCCCGGTCGAGCCTGCGCAAAATCCTGGAGGCGGCAAAAAATGCCGCCGCCCTTCCCTGTTACGCAGATGATGCCCGCACGTTGGAACGGGTGATCGAAGAACGCTTGCGCCAGGCTGGCTTCCGTGCCGACCCCGACGCGTTTGCCTACCTTTCAAGCCATCTCGGCAGCGACCGTGGGGTCACGCTGCAGGAACTCGACAAGCTGATCCTGTACATGCAGTCAGATCCCGAGGGAGCGAACATCACCCTCGCCGACGTCACCGCTTGCATAGGGGATACGGCGGCGACGCGTCTCGATGACATTGTCGACGCTGCTGCCATTGGAGACTTTGGCGCGCTGGATGTGGCTTTGGCAAAAGCCGCCGAAGCAGACACAGCCCCCGTCGCCATCCTCATCGCCATGACCCGGCATGTACAGCAATTGCATCTGGTGCTTGGCCGCATGGAAGCAGGCAGCGATAGGGAAGCAGCAATCAAAGCATTACGTCCGCCGGTTCACTTCAAACGCTCTGCATCCATGAAAAGACAATGCGGGCTGTGGGACCGAAAACGCCTGGAACGCGCTCTCAGACTTCTTGGCGATGCCGACCGGCAATGCAAAACAACCGGGCTGCCCGATCGCGCCGTTTGCGCTCAAGCCCTGATGCGGGTTGCGCAAGGCGCCCGCTCAGGGGGCCGACGGTAGAGCGTTATCAGCAAAAGTGCGAAGCGGTTTTACCTCCTCGAACGCGACAAAAAGATCCGGCGCCCGAAGATAGATCCGCTTGGTAAGCGCTTGACGTTGGAGTCAACTGGAAGGGGTTCGTCCGTAAACAGATGAGCTACACCCGGGACAAGCGGCGGCAAATCTCATCGAGCTGTTCGAGCGATGTGTAACTGACATTCACCGTGCCGCCCTTCTCGCCCTTATGGTTGATCGACACACTCAAGCCCAGCGCATTCGTGATGTTCTTTTCAAGCGCCACCGTATCAGCATCTTTGAGCTTCGGTGAGGACCCGCCTTTGGCCGTTGGCGCGCTGGTTTCTGGTTTCCGCGTGAGCGCTTCGGCTTCTCGAACCGACAGGCCCTTGTCTGCAATTTCTTTCGCAAGCTTCTCTGCCTGCGGGTGGCCAATCAGCGCACGTGCATGACCCGCGCTCAGTGCACCATCTGACAAGAGGTCTTGAACACCAGAAGGCAGACCGAGAAGCCGCAGCGTATTGGCGACATGCGAGCGGCTCTTGCCGATCATCTTGGAGAGCTGGTCCTGCGTGTAGGTGAATTGGTCCACCAGACGCTGATAGCCCGCGGCTTCCTCAATCGGATTAAGGTCCGCCCGCTGCACATTCTCGATAATCGCAATTTCAAGCGATTCATTGTCATTCAGGTCTTTAACGACAATGGGCACATCATGAAGCTGGGCTGCCTGGGCAGCGCGCCAGCGGCGCTCACCCGCCACGATTTCAAACTCGTTCTCAGACCCGCCTGGAAGAGGACGGACCATAATGGGCTGCAAAATGCCCTTTTCGCGGATCGACTCCGTCAGATCATCCAGATCGCCTGTTCTGAAGATCTGTCGCGGTTGGAAGGGATTGGCGCGCAAAAATTCAATTGGGACCTCTCGGACACCTTTGGGCACCGGCGCCGTCTCATCACCGAGTGCAACCGCTGCGTCATCGCCAATCAAGGCAGCAAGCCCGCGGCCCAGTCGGTTTTTTCCAGCACTCTCATCGACCATGACGGTCTCCTCTTTATCTTAAGCAAGATGGACCCCTTGAGCGGGGACCCTGTCCTGCCGCAACGTGGGTCTCACCTGTCGAAGCCCCACGAAACCTTGAGTTTTTGGCGTTAGGGCCAGAAAGTAGGGCCCGGTAGCGCCATTTGTGAATCTTTTCAAGACCTTAACAATGGTCTTTAAGAGTCATGAGATTTGACTCGAAAACAGCTCTACAACACCTTGAAACTCATGTCATGCAGCCGTTTGGCTCCGCAAAACACGTTCCCTCTGAATAAGCTCAGAGGCGAGCTTCATATACGCCCGACTGCCCGCACATTGATGATCATAAACCAGTGCAGGCTTGCCGTAGGAAGGCGCTTCGGAAATCCGCACATTGCGCGGAATAACTGTTTTATAGACCTTGTCACCCAAATGGGCGCGCACGTCCTGCGCCACCTGTCCGGAAAGATTGTTCCGCTGATCGAACATGGTGAGCACAATGCCCTGGATATCGAGCCGCGGATTGAGACTGGTCCGGACCCGTTCAACAGTCCGCAACAATTGGCTGAGACCCTCCAGCGCAAAAAACTCGCACTGCAGCGGAACCAGGATGGAGTCTGCGGCGGTCATGGCATTGATCGTGAGAAGATTGAGCGATGGCGGGCAGTCAATCAGAATATACGTATAGGGCCGGGCATTCATCTCTTCCGGCACCCCGTCCAGGTCTCGGCCTGAGGCCGGCATCCGTGCCAACGCATCCCGCAACCGGTGCGAACGTCTCGGGACGCTGGCAAGTTCCAATTCCGCGCCCAGCAGATCCATCGTGGAGGGCACCAGGTCAAGGCCAGGGACTTTCGTCGGCACGATCGCTGTTTCGACCAGCGCGGCACCGATCAGCACATCATAAGTTGAAAGCGTCCGGTCTGCTCGGTCAATGCCGAGGCCGGTACTGGCATTTCCCTGCGGATCCAGATCGACCACGAGCACACGCTCTCCAACGGCCGCGAGCGCTGTTCCTAGATTGATAGCGGTCGTCGTTTTGCCAACCCCACCCTTCTGGTTTGCGAGCACCAGAACTCTGGGATGAGGCAGATCGGCTTCATCAGCAGGCGTCGACGCATCCGCGATAGAGTCAGCTACAGTCGATGAAATGTCAGACACGGGCAAGTTGCTCCACCTTTAGGACACACCCTTCTGGGTCCGCCTGGCTCGGATAGGAAGTAACCCTAAATGTCCACGATTTCCGCGCCAGGGTCAATTCTTCATCCGCATGTGTGCCCTTCAGAAAGAACCCTTCTGTTTCCGGTCCGAAATAGGGCTCCGCCCACCCCAGAAGGCGAACAAGAGGCGCGCAAGCGCGGGCCGAAAGCGCATCACAATGCCCGATTGCAGCGATCGTTTCCGGCGCTTCAATCCGCGACGTGTAAACCCGCGCAAGCGCCCCGGTCTCCCGGATCACTTCTCTCAAAAATACCGATTTCCTCTGGTCACTTTCCACCAGGTTCATCTGAAATCCGACCCGATCACGGGCCAAAATAGCCAGAACCAGACCAGGAAACCCTGCCCCGCTGCCAAAGTCAGCCCATTTCAAATGTTTATCCGAAGACAGATCCAGCAATTGCGCGGAATCCCAGAAATGGCGCCGCCAAACATCGCCCAGGGTCGATTTGGACACCAGATTGATGGAATCCTGCCACTTCCTCAGAAGAGACTCGTATACCGAGAGTCGCTCCATTGTTTCACGTGAAACATGTGCCATCTCGAAAAAGGATTCCGCATCAAGCACTTGCTGACCTTTATCCACAGGATCAAGCCGATCGGCGCAGATTTCCGCGCTTCACAAAGAGAAGAAGGGTTGTGATCGCAGCGGGGGTCACCCCCTCAACGCGTGATGCCTGCCCGAGCGTTATAGGTCTGGCCGCGGCCAGTTTCTGCCGCACTTCCTGCGACAAGCCGGGCACCGCGCTATAGTCCAGCGAGGTTGGGATCACCAGAGCCTCATCCTTACGGAAGGCCCGCACATCCGCAGCTTGGCGCTCCAGATAGACATCATAGGTGGCATCAATCTCTAATTGCTCAGCAATCTCAGGTTCCAGCTCCCCAAGCTCAGGCCAAACGGACAAAACATCCACCAAATTGATCTCCGCATAGGCAAGCAAATCGAAAGCTGATCGCCGTACACCGTCCTGATTAATCTTGAACCCGGCCTTTGAAAGCCTCGCAGGTGTCTCAGAAAGCCTTTTTGCCAGCATGCGGGCCGCTGCCAGCTTTTCTTGCTTCGCGCTGAAAAGAGAGCCTCTTTCAGCCCCAACACATCCCACCGCCATGCCCAGCGGAGTCAATCTCTGGTCAGCATTGTCCGCCCGAAGGCTCAGACGGTATTCCGCCCTGGACGTAAACATCCGATACGGTTCCGAAACGCCTTTTGTAACAAGGTCATCTATCATCACCCCAATATAGGCATCCGCCCGATCGAGGATAAAGGGCCCACTGCCCTGAACAACAAGCGCGGCATTGAGCCCAGCCATAAGACCTTGAGCTGCCGCTTCTTCATATCCTGTCGTTCCATTGATCTGCCCGGCGAGGTAAAGCCCCTTTTGAGCCTTCGTCTCAAGCGTGGGCAGCAATTCCCGCGGATCCACATAATCATACTCGATGGCATATCCAGGTCGAATGATCTCAGCTTCTTCAAGTCCTGGAATCGTCGCCAGGAAGGCTTTCTGCACATCTTCAGGCAGCGCCGTGGAGATCCCGTTGGGATAGACCGTGTGATCATCCAGCCCCTCTGGCTCCAAAAAGATCTGATGGGACGACCGCTCTGAGAACCGCACAACCTTGTCTTCGACAGAAGGACAATAGCGTGGCCCCACACCGTCAATCCGTCCCCCATAAACCGGCGACTCTTCAAGATTGGCGCGGATAATGTCGTGGGTTTCGGGCGTTGTCCGGGTGATATGACAGGAGATCTGTTTCTGAAGAACATCGTCTGTCAGAAAAGAGAAAGGCACAGGTGGATTGTCTGCGAATTGCTCTTCCAATACATCCCAATTAATGGTCCTTCCATCGAGCCGCGGAGGCGTTCCCGTTTTCAGCCGACCCATCTTGAGATTAAGCCCGTAAAGCCGTTCTGACAGACCGAGCGCTGGAGCTTCCCCCACCCGGCCTGCTGGAACGCGGTCCCGTCCAAGATGGATCTCTCCATTGAGGAAGGTCCCAGTCGTCAAAATAACTTTCGGCGCATCAAATTGGCGACCATCGTCGCAAATCAATCCAGATACACTGCCGCCGTCGACAATAAGATCGACCACAGCGCCCTCTTCCACTGAGAGATTCTCCTGATCCGTAATGGCCTTCTGCATCGCCTCTCTGTAGAGCTTTCGATCACTCTGGGTCCTCGGACCCCGAACAGCAGGCCCTTTCCGTCGGTTCAACAGACGAAATTGGATGCCCGACGCATCGGCCACTCGTCCCATGACACCGTCCAAGGCATCAATCTCGCGAACCAGATGACCTTTCCCAAGACCGCCAATCGCTGGATTACAGGACATCTCGCCAACTGTCGCCCATTTATGGGTGATCAGAAGCGTGGAGGCACCGAGACGTGCCGATGCAGCCGCGGCTTCACAGCCAGCATGCCCACCCCCAATCACAATTACTTCAAAACTGCCGGTCATTCATCGATCCGAATTTGGACACCAAATATTTGAGGCCGACATCTAGCCCAATAAGCGGCACAGTCAAAATCTATTCGTCGGCCTGTGACCTTTTAGACTCAAGTGTTTCACGTGAAACACTACTTGCCGATACAAAAATCCCGGAACACCACATCAAGCAATTCTTCGACATCGACCCGCCCGGTAATGCGCCCAACCGCCCTCGCAGCATGCCGGAGCTCTTCTGCAATAAGGGCCGTTTCGCCTCCGACTCGAAGTAAAGACAGAGCGCCATCCAAGGCATTCACACAAGCCTCAAGCTCTTTGCGATGTCGCGTCCGGGTAATCAGGGGTTCCTCTCCCCGCCCAAACATTTTCTCAATACTATTGCTGAGCGCCTCCTCAAAGGCCCCCACCCCAACTGCTGTTTTGATCGAAAGCTGAAAGATGTCCGCCGCAGCCAGAGGGTTTTGGACCAGGTCCACCTTGTTCACCAGTTTTAGGTCCTGAGGCTCAGCGGTCCCAAAGAAATCCAAGACCGCATCCTCCGCTGATTGCATCCACACCCGCAAATCCGCCTCTTGGGCAGTCTTGCGAGCCCTTCTAATGCCCTCCCGTTCGACAGCACCGACCCCTTCTCGGAGCCCAGCCGTATCGCAGACAGTGACCGGCAGGCCTGCCATCTTCAGACGCACCTCTACCACGTCCCTTGTGGTCCCCGCCTCTTCAGAAACAATCACCGCATCCCGTCTTGCCAAAGCGTTAACGAGACTGGACTTGCCCGCATTGGGCGGCCCTACCACCGCAACAAAGATCCCGTCACGGATCCGCTCGCCTCGATGATCGGCCAGAAACCCGGACATTTCCTCCCGGAGCACAGTAAGCCCCGGTAGAACTGACGCCGCCAGATCTTCCGGAAGATCCTCATCTGCGAAATCAATATCCGCTTCCACATAAGCCAAAGACCGAACCACCTGGTCCCGCCACTCATCGCAGAGCGCCCCAAAAGTGCCCTTCATCTGCTGCAGCGCCTGCGCCTGCTGAGCCGAGGTCTCCGCTTCAATCAGATCTGCAATACCCTCAGCCGCGGAAAGATCGAACTTTCCATTCTCAACAGCTCGACGACTAAACTCGCCCGCTTCTGCCAACCGCAATCCCTCAATCTCCCCGAGTCCCTCGACCACGGAATCAACCACAGCGACTCCTCCATGAAGATGAAGCTCCACAACATCCTCACCGGTAAAAGAATGAGGGCCTTCGAAAAAAAGCACCAGTGCCTGATCAAGCACATGACCTGAGACAGGATCTTTGAGCTCCCGAAGCTCGGCCATCCGGGGCGCGCCACGACCCCTGCCAGACAGAGCTTCAAGGGCACCACCAGACCCAGGTCCGGAAATACGGATGACCGCAACACCGCCGCGTCCGCGCGCTGTCGCTGGTGCAAAAATCGTTTCCAATCCGAATCGACTCCTATGATCTAACCCGTGAGGCCCGGTTGCACCTTGTGGGCACGAACTTCCATGCTATCTCTTGAAGCACAGGCGCTCTTCGAAAGACCTTTCATGAACCAACTTTCAGCCGAAACCAGTCCTTACCTACTTCAGCACAAGGACAACCCGGTCCACTGGCATCCCTGGGGACCCGACGCCCTTGCTCTGGCCAAGACTGAAAACAAGCCCATTCTACTCTCCGTCGGCTATGCCGCCTGTCACTGGTGCCATGTCATGGCCCATGAGAGTTTTGAAAACCCGGCCACCGCCGAAATCATGAACCGGCTCTATATCAATATCAAAGTAGACCGGGAAGAACGCCCCGACATAGACACGATCTATATGAGCGCCCTCCACGCATTAGGCGAGCAAGGCGGCTGGCCTTTGACCATGTTTCTCACTCCAGACGGAGAGCCCTTCTGGGGCGGCACCTATTTTCCCCCAGAGCCAAAATTCGGTCGTCCTGGCCTTCCGCAAGTCCTTGAAGAGATTGCGCGCCTTTATACACAAGAACCGGAAAAAATCCATGGCAACCGAGATGCGCTCAAAAACGCCCTGAACCACATTGAAGACACAAGCGGCCAACCACCCCTGGATATTGTGCTCGGCGTCGCAAACCAGCTCATGGATGTGATGGACATGGAGAAGGGCGGTCTCAAAGGTGCCCCCAAATTCCCCCAGACAGGGTTGCTGGACGTGCTCTGGCGTGGCCACATTGCTACCGGTAACAAGCAACTTGGAGCCGCTGTGGCCACCGCCCTCACCCATATGTGCGAAGGCGGCATTTATGATCACCTGGGCGGCGGCTTTGCCCGCTATTCCGTCGACGCCGATTGGCTTGTTCCACATTTTGAGAAGATGCTCTACGACAATGCCCTCCTCATCGATCGGCTGACAGAAGTGTGGCAGGAAACCAAAGACCCGCTTTATGCCGCCCGCATCGATGAAACCATTGCCTGGATTGCCCGAGAGATGACCACGGCAGAGGGTGCCTTTGCCGCCAGTATCGACGCAGACAGCGAAGGCGAAGAAGGAAAATTCTATGTCTGGACAGCCGCTGAGATCGACGCCGAACTCGGTGACCTAGGTCCGTGGTTCAGAGACCAGTATGACGTGGGGCCCTCGGGCAACTGGGAAGGCAATGCCATTCTCAACCGACTCCGTCGCATCGGCCAACCCCTCACCGCCGAAGAGGAAACCAAACTCAAAACCCTGCGCCAAAAACTCTTCGACAGACGCGCATCCCGCATTGCGCCGGGCCTTGATGACAAAGTTCTGCTTGATTGGAACGGACTAGCCATTGCCGCCATTGCCAATGCGGGCCTAGTGTTCAGACGCAATGACTGGCTCGCCTTGAGTCAAACTGCCTATCGTTTCGTGGCCGAATCCATGAAGCGCGACGGGCGCATGCATCACGCATATCGTGCCAACCGCCTCCAGCATCGCGCCATGTCCGATGGCCTTGCAAACATGTGTGCCGCCGCCCTCGCACTGTTCGAAGCGACCATGGACTGGACATATGTGGATGACGCCCAGGGTTTCATCACAGAACTCGACGCCCACTATTGGGACGAAACAAATGGCGGCTATTTCTACACCGCTGACGATGCCGAAGCACTGCTTGTGCGAACACGCACGGCAGCAGATGACGCAACCCCGGCCGCCAACGGTACTCTGCCCGGTCTTATGGTTCGCCTCTATGCGCTCACCGGCGATGAACATTATCGTGACCGAGCGGACCAGCTGATCCTCGCCTTCGGTGGCACCGTCACCAAAAACGCCTTCCCCCATGGCAACTGGTTGGCAAGCCTCGATACCGCCGTCAATCTCACCCAGATCGTGATCATTGGCCAAAAAGACACCACCGAAAGAGAGGCGCTCAGGGAAACGGTCCTCAGCCTCTCACTTCCAACCCGGATGCTACTTGAGCTGGATACAGGAACCGACCTGCCTGACGGCCATCCCGCCATGGGCAAAACCATGCTTGAGGGCAAAGCCACGGCCTATGTCTGCACCGGACCTGTCTGCTCCGTACCCATAACCGACCCAGGCGATCTCTGCGCCGCTCTGGAAGCCAGCCGTCTTGCGCCGGAATGACAGCCTCAGATCCAAGAAACACACTCGTAACGGCGTCCCGACCCCGTTACGCTAGAGCCAAAATAATCCGGCAGTGTATAACCACACGCCCAACATCATTCTCTGACAGGAGGCCCTCATGAGTTCAGAAACAATCACCATCAATGGTCCCGACGGCAGCTTTTCCGGATACCTGGCCAAACCTGATGGTGACGGCCCCTTCCCCGCGATTGTGGTCATCCAGGAGATATTTGGCGTCAACGCAGTCATGCGGGGCATCTGCGATGACCTGGCTAAACAGGGATATCTTGCCCTCTCCCCTGACCTTTTCTGGCGCATAGAGCCTGGCGTCGACATCACAGACCAGTCAGAAGAGGAATGGGCCAAGGCCTTTGAATTGTTCAACGCCTTTGATGTGGAAAAAGGCATGGTGGATGTCCAGGCCACCATTGATGCGGCCCGGAAGCTTCCAGGCGCAAATGGGAAAGTCGGCGCCGTCGGCTATTGCCTCGGTGGCCAGCTTGCCTACCTCACCGCCGCACGGACCGACGCAGATGCCGCCGTCGGCTTTTATGGCGTCAACCTGCAAAACCTCACAGGTGAAGCGAGCAACATCTCCAAACCGCTAATGCTGCATATCGCCGGCAAAGATGAGTTCGTCCCAGCGGACGCCCAGGCCGCAATCCATGCAGGCCTCGACAATCACGCACGGGTCACGCTCCATGACTATCCTGAACGCGATCATGCCTTTGCCCGTGTCGGCGGTGCGCATTACGACAAGGGTGACGCGGACCTCGCCAACGGTCGGACCCTCGAGTTCTTCAAAGCAAATCTCTAATTTGAATCGCACGCAGCAACGTTCCGTATCCGAATCAAATATTTCGGCGCCCAGACTCGTTTCCAGAAGACCGTGCTAGGCTTTCCATATGAACATCGAACTCATTATCGGTTTCATCGCCGCCACTGCGATTTTGATCGCCATCCCCGGCCCTGTTGTGACACTCCTTGTGGCAACAGGGGCGAGGTATGGAAAACGCGCGGCGCTTGAAGCAGTCGCCGGGAGCACATTGGCTGTTGCTATTCATGTGATGATTGTCGGCCTGGGCATGTCCTCGCTCCTCGCATTCATAGGAGAATGGTTTACCTGGCTAAAATGGATCGGTGCGCTCTATCTGATTTGGCTTGGAATTAGTTCGTGGCGAGACAGTCGTCAGCCCACAAATATTTCGGAGCCGAGTCGATTGCCGCGATCATTTAAGCGTGGCTTCCTGATTGGGATAACAAACCCAAAGACACTGCTGTTCTATGCAGCCTTCTTTCCACAATTCATTGATCCGACCCTGAGCACCACCGTTCAGCTTTCGATCATGTGTCCCCTATTTGTCGTGATCACAGGAGTCATCGACTCTTCTTATGCGCTCGGAGCGTCCCACGCCAAAAAATGGCTCACCCATCCAAAAGCGAAACGCATCACCGACCGCATTTCGGGCACCCTACTAATTGCGGCCGGTGTCGGCCTCGCCGCAACAAAACGCACTTAAAACAACCTGAGGAAGCACCCATGGTAAAGGCAATTCGCATTCACGAAACTGGCGGCCCGGACGTGATGAAACTGGAAGACGTGGACCTGCCCGATCCAGGTCCCGGACAGGCGCGGGTCAAACACACCGCCATTGGTCTGAACTATATCGATACCTATCACCGCTCGGGCCTCTATCCCATCCCGCTGCCGTCCGGTCTTGGACTTGAGGCGGCAGGTATTGTCGAAGCCATTGGCGACGGCGTTACAAATGTCGCTGTAGGTGATCGTGTCGCTTATGGCTCAGGTCCTCTTGGCGCTTATTCAGAAGCGCAGAATTGTTTCGCTGCCGGTCTGATCAAACTCCCCGATGGCATCAAAGAAGAGGAAGCGGCCGCCCTGATGATGAAGGGCCTGACTGTCCGCTATCTCTTCAAAGAGACCTATAAAGTGAAACCTGGCGAAACCATTCTCTTCCACGCAGCCGCCGGAGGGTGTGGCCTCGTTGCCTGCCAATGGGCAAAGGAACTGGGTGTCACCATGATCGGCACTGTGAGCTCTGAAGAAAAAGCCGAGCTTGCCCGCGCCCATGGCTGCGCCCATGTCATCAACTACTCAACGGAGAACGTGCCCGAGCGTGTCGCCGATATTACCAACGGCGCCAAAGTCCCAGTCGTCTATGACGGCGTGGGCAAAGACACATTCGACATGTCGCTGGATTGCTTGGCCCCCCGCGGCCTGCTCGCCAGCTTCGGCAATGCCTCTGGCCCAGTCACGGGGGTCGATCTTAGCGATCTGCAAAACAAAGGATCGCTCTATGTCACCCGCCCGACCATGCTGCATTACATGATGACCCCCGATCAGGTGTCCGAAGCCACGGCCGATCTGTTCGACGTTGTTGCACGCGGTGCCGTGAAAGTGGACATCAACCAGCGCTATGCCCTCGCCGACGCTGCACAAGCACATATTGATATTCAGGGACGCAAAACCACCGGCGCCACCATCATCGAACCCTGAGCAGCATCTATGGTGATAGAAAGAATTTTACAATGTTCTTTTTTTGTTCCAATATCAAACCTTCCCAACATTCACTAATGTATTTTGTATCGATTCGGGGAACGCGCTTTGGAAGCTAAACAAGCCATACTTGCCACACTAAGCTCCACAGACACGCGTGAGGTCACGGGAAAAAAACGACTTCAAAAAATCTTACGCCTAGCAAAATCTGCTGGGTATAAGATCGATGCTGACTATTCAATTCGACAGTTTGGACCATTTAGCAACGATATTGCCTATGGTGCCGACCTTCTTGCCATTACTGGACAAATTGAAGAGCAAGAAAGACAGCTAGGGGCTGCTGGTTTTTTTACAACGGTCTATTCTCTGCCCCACGATACCCGTTCTCCAATTGATGTCTCTAGTGACTTCAGAGATCTCATAAGGTTCCTAGATAGGTACACGACAGTGGAACTAGAGGTAGCCTCGACAATAGGGCATTTTCTAGATATGGATTATGAACTAAAAAAATCAGTTCATAAAACTAAGGAACTTAAACCCTCGAAAACTAAGGGCGCCATTCTGGAAAAGGCTAAGGAAATAGTTGAGCAAATCACGTCCAGCAAAGAAAAAGTCGCCCAAATCAGATCAACGGGTTCGTGACCCTATCCACAATCTGATCAAGTTTTCGTCGAATGACGAAGACGATCAAGTATTGTGGGAAATTTTGCAAACAACTCCTATTCAGCGTCTGAGGCGTATTAAACAGTTAGGTTTTTCAGACCTAATTTTTCCAGGAGCAAGCCACACTCGCTTTGCACATGTTCTCGGAACAATGCAGATGGCGCGGCGAATGATAGCTGTCCTCGAACGCAATAAGGTTTTTTCAGATCCCAACCATAAAAAATGGAAGCGCGCCACACTCGCAGCAACCTTGCTCCATGATGTTGGTCATGGACCTTATTCACACGTATTCGAAGAGGTCACAGAACCATATGTCCACGGTAAGTCTCATGAAGAATATACCTCTGAGATTATCCGAAAGACTGAGATAGCAAAAATTCTCGACAACGCAGGCGTGCTCAGCGAGACTGCAAGCTTCTTTGATAAGGAAGATCAAACGCCTTATCGCGCAATTGTCTCCAGCCAACTAGATGCAGACCGCCTCGATTTCTTATCTCGGGACAGGTACTTTACTGGCATTCGTTTTGGACATATTGACTTAGAGTGGTTGTTCGACAGTTTGAGGATTGAACAAGTCCAATCTGACTTTGACTCTTCTTCCAAGCGGCCCATGTTTGTTGTCGAACAAAAGGGCCTAGGTGTCGTCGAAGAATATCTTCTTTCCTACATAAATCTTTACGAGTCTGTCTATCTCCATAAGACGACCAGAGGCTTCCAATTTCTCATTCAGCTAGCACTCTCTTCGGCATTTGAGCAACGTGCAGAACTCACAAAGGCAGGAATAGACAGTCCAATCTTTCGATATCTCGATAATCCGTCTCTTGAGTTGTATCTGCATCTTGATGACTACGATATTCTAAACTTAATCAAGCTGCTTGCTACTCAGGGTAAAGGTGACGCGAAAAAATTCGCGTCTCGTTTCCTCAACAGAAATCCACTTAAGTGCTTCGAGCCTAACGATCCTAACTCCGTTCCTAATCATGAGAAGACAGGCCTACTAATCCAGCACCTCAAAGAAAAAGAGATTTGGCATCATGAGGATATCCCTCAAGCCAAAGGATATAAGCAATACGAGATAATGGAAGAGCACTATTTGAAGAACATCCTGATTAAGATAGACAAAACCACAAAAATGCCATTGGGGCAGCTTCGACCATGGCTGGTTAGAAACACTGGAAAACGCTTCCGTCTCTATTTCAAAACTGAAACGGACCGCCAAAAAGCAATAAAGTTCTGGGCAAAAGTCTCATAACCCTCAATCATCACGGAAAGCGTGCCATTCATCAAACCCTGAGAACACCAGCCTCAGATAGACGCAAATACTGATACTGCTTGATCTCTCTTGGCCACTTGCGGAAGATTGGCGTCACACTCGTCGGAACAATAGACGTCCCCTATATGACAGGTAGGTCCAAATGAACCGCTCTCTATCCCTCGCCATTATCCTGAGTACTCTCACCCTTGGCGGCGCGGTGCTCGCGGAAAGCAGCGACACTACGGCGACATCCATCGATGATGCGGAAGCCGGCATCTGCAGTGGATATGGACCCCAAACGCCCCGCGACATTGGCAGCGCCCACGGTCTGAACGAGCGCATTTTTTCCCTCTCGCCATCAGCCGAAAAAATGAACCTCTGCAACATTCACACCCACACAAATGCAGAGCATAAAGGCCCGGATTTCTCAATCTATGCGGGCGACGGCGATCATGGCGGATATCAGTGTAATGCCACGGCGGATCTGACCGAAGCGGAACTTGCCGACCCAGCGACGGGCCAAGGTGCTTTCAAGGGTGTAAAGCCAGGCGACACGATTGAGGTCCATTGGGTCTATACATCCTGTGACGTGGCACCCGGCGAAGGGTTGGGGTCTTGTCTGAGTGAGAAATGCTCAAATCCCAATTTGCGGGTTGAAGCGCAAGCCTTCCTGATCGTGAACGACCCTGATGCACTCGACTTCGCAGACGTCGCCTATGGCGGCAATATTGTAGATGGGTTGCATCAGGCGCGCTCCCTGCCCTCAGACACAGGCACGCCTGTTGTATTTAGCGGATCCACCACCGGCCCTTCTTACACGCAAGCGCAGTGCTCGCCGCTCCAGGTCACCTGGAGCGTGCGCCCGCAATGCACCAAGCTGGACATATCCTCGCTCAACAGATGGGCGGAAGCAGGCAATGTCTTCAACGAAACCAAGTCTCACGGTGTGCGTCAGCTGGTGACGGCACCTGAGCTTCTATCTCCGATTGAATAACACGGCGGCTATTCAGCGGCGGCGGCGGGTGAGCCTTTATAGATGCTGGCCCGTGGCCGCTCCATGACCCGCTGAACCATGGGCTCAAAAGCTTCGAGCGGCATCGTGTCATAATCCGGATCGAATGCATTCTGATCGAACAGATGACAGAACTGAGCTGTATGTTCGAACGCCTGATGACCGCGGAACTCGTCCCGCATGTCGCGGTCCAAACCAATATGGTGGAAGAAGTAATAGCCCTGGAAGATCCCGTGATGCTCCAGCATCCAGTGATTATCTTCTGACACGAAGGGTTTCAGGATCGCCGCGCCGATTTCGGCGTGATTAAAAGTCCCAAGCGTATCGCCAATATCATGAAGAAGCGCGCAGACCACATATTCCTCGTCCTTACCAGCCCGGTGCGCAAGGGTCGCGGATTGAAGAGAATGTTCAAGGCGATCAACAGCAAAACCACCAAAGTCACCGTCCAAAAGTTTGAGATGTGTCAGCACCCGGTCAGGCAGGCCCCTGGAGAACTCCCCATTGTTGGCGGCAATCAACTGCCACTCTTCCTGACTGCTGTCGGCCATGGTCTTAAACGTGGCGCGACCATCAATGATTTTATCGGACATCGGGTTTGCTCCTCCTGAAAGTGCGTTGGAGCGAGTCTAGAGTATTTTGAGCGGTACGGGAAACGGTTCGATCACTACGAAACCAGAGTCATCTGTCTCAGTTACGGCACGCCATGTCCCGCTTGACCTGAGACCCATCTTTCCTCCGGGTAATTGGAGAATCTGTGTGTTCGATTTTGACCTTATGCGGCCTGTTTTTGCAAAGCCATTTGCGTGGCGTATTCTGCGGGCGTGAGATTGCCCAATGATGAGTGTGGTCTGTTGTGGTTGTAGTCTTCCTTCCATTGATTGATGTGATAGCGTGCCTGGATGAGCGTTGAGAACAGAGTTTCGTTGAGGCACTCATCCCTAAAGCTGCCATTGAAGCTTTCGACAAAGCCATTCTGCATCGGTTTTCCAGGGGCGATGTAGTGCCATTCAACACCTGTTTCCTGGCACCATTTGAGAACGGCCATGCTGGTTAGTTCGGTCCCATTGTCACTGACAATCGTGTTTGGTCTGCCGCGTCGTGTGATCAGTGCATCCAGCTCTCGTGTGACCCGTATGCCCGACAATGACGTATCGGCCACAAGTGCCAGGCATTCACGGCTATAGTCATCGACCACGGCCAGAACACGGAACCTGCGGCCATCGGTGAAGGCATCTGAGACGAAGTCGAGGGACCATCGTTCATTGGTCCTGGCTGGTAGCAGCATAGGCTTTCTGGTGCCCAGAGCACGCTTCCTGCCACCACGTCTACGTACTTGCAGCCCTTCTTCGCGGTAGAGCCGTCTCAGCTTCTTCTGGTTCATGTGGATACCCTGACGGTCCAACATGACGTGAATGCGCCTGTAGCCGAACCGGCGGCGTTCAGCGGCCACCTTCTTCATGGCTTCACGCAAATGCGTATCGTCGGGCCGAGTGCTTTTGTAGCGCACGCTTGATCGATCCACCTTCAATACATGACACGCCCGCCGCTCACTCACCCCATGTTCAACACAAAGATGAGTGACCGCCTCTCGCTTTGCGGCAGGCGTCACCACTTTTTTGAATTGATGTCTTTCAGCATCGCGTTGTCGAGCATCTGTTCGGCTAGCAGCTTCTTCAGCTTGGCGTTCTCTTCTTCCAAAGCCTTCA
>Ga0189286_100076_pt1 | contig 68197 bp, 67 predicted proteins | sample UW69minimetaG_FD_130330 | JGI IMG/M metagenome (GOLD analysis project Ga0189286, IMG submission 130330) | Marine microbial communities from the Costa Rica Dome - UW69 mini metaG | ecosystem: Environmental > Aquatic > Marine > Oceanic > Photic zone | place: Costa Rica: the Eastern Pacific...
ACGCTGACGTGATTGCTGTTCTGAAAGTCGACGGTCAGATCGTCGCTCAGCAAGAGTACGAAGTAAACTAATCCCTTAGGCGGCGCGGGCGCATTCTCTCCCTCACTGGCCCGCGCCGCCGACCACCCTCACGAGACCTCCCTCTCTCCTCCCATCTCCCTAAGGATACCTCCCATGTCTTTCAAAATGATCTCGCTCGCTGCCGCTACTGTTGCAGCCACCGCAACTGCCGCTTCCGCTGACAACTACTTTGCTTTTGGCGAAACGCTTGAGAACTCTTCCACATTGGAGCTTGGCACGGTTCGCGCAGCCGCTGACGGCATCGTCGAAATCCGCACCTTCAACGGTGGTGTTCCTGGCGCATTGCTCGGCACAGAAGACGTTGTGGCCGGCGCAAACTCAGACGTCCGCGTCAACATTGGCCACCGTCACAACCTCGACGTTGTCGCGCAATTGGTGATCGACGGTCAGGTTGTTGCAAGCAAAGACTACGACCTCGAGTAAGCATTCTGGTTTGGTGTGCCACGCCGATAGGTTGTGGCACCCAATCAGGCGCTGCCGACCCACGCGTCTGGGAGGTCTGCGGCGCGGCTGGCAGCGCCCTCCTTTCCCCCTCCTGGCTGATCCAGCTTCGACCTCCCATAAGTCCCTAACCCCGTCAGCAAAACTGGCGGGGATTATGCGTGGGGGGTATGGGATGGAACATGCTAGAGTTTGCAACATAACAAAGATTAAGCGAATTTGTAGTATATATAGGGTGGATTCACAAACGTAGTGCAAATCCCGAAACACAGATGTTATCCTGTCGCTACTTTGAAAATCACAAAACAATACCTTGCTACTAGAGATCCTAGAAGTCGTATGAACTGGAAACTTACTGCAGAAGCACGAGCCAAACTCTATCGGTTACAAAAAATTGCTAGCTAGCCAGAACTTCGTGTGGGTCAAAGTCAAAATGCCACGCGTCAGGAAGAGATTAAACCGTTGAAGATTGTTTTGTTTATAGGTCATCACAAAGTTGGTTCGACATCGCTTCAACACTATCTTGGCGCGAAGGCCCCTTCTCTGCTTCGCGAAGGCATTCTGTATCCTGCGGTAGAAGAGCTGGGCCTAGCGCGTCTTGCATCGCCTTTCGAAGTTAAATTGCCAAGTCGTTTAATGCTCAATGTAAATGAAGCACATAATGGTTTAGCGTTTTCGATATTGCGGCGAAACTCTCAGAAGCCAATGCCCAAAATTCATAGAAGACTACCGGCTCCAGAGGTTATGTTGGAACGTATTAGACGTCAGATCGAGCTCTATAAGCCAAAGTGTCTTGTGCTTGTGTCAGAGGTGTTCTCTCATTTCGGGCGGGCCGACTCTGATGCAATACAATATCTTCTCTCGCCTTTCCAAAGCGAGGATATCACGATTTGTGCAATACTGCGCCGACCAGATGAACATTTGGCATCTTGGTTTGCGCAAAGGCTCAGGTTTGGTCATTCACCGCCATTTCCGAAAGATGCGCCTTTAACGAAGGGTATACATCTAAATTACCGCCAAATGATTGAACCTTGGCTCAAAGATCTGCCGAACGCACGACTCACGCTAATGAATTATCAAGACGTTCTCTCCAAAGGAGGAACAACTGAACATTTTTTGTCAATCATCGGGCGGGAGCATCAAGTTGTGGACACAAGGCTGACGAGAAAAAATGTCAGCCCTCACAGCGCCTTGTTCAGGATTGCGCATTGTGCAAATCAGGCCCTTGATCCGAAAGATGCCACTAAAATCTTCAAAACACTGGAAAATCTAGGTCAAGAATTGACACTTCCGCCAAAGGATCAAATCGAACTATTCGGCGCAAAAAAGCGGAAACTTCTTTTGCGCCGTTTTCGGCCAGCGAACGAATATTTGTCTGAGTTAACTCAAAAGGATTTTTTCCCCGATCTGGAACAAATTGGTCAACCAAAGCCGTTGGCCGAGATCGATGTTGCTAGGAGAGCGTTGGCACAAATTCAGTCAGATTTCATGCCACTTTTCCCAAGATCAATTCGCCCATGGTTGAGCACTCTGAGTTTTTGAAACGCTTCGACGCACTTGCGCAGAAATCCTACCTGTGGTTTTCAAATTGAATGACAGTTGAACAACCCGCGCTAAGACCACCGAGGCTGAGAACCATACGAAGTGTGGGTGCGCTTGTTCTGCGCGAAATGTCGGCGACATATGGGAATTCGCCGGGCGGTTATATTTGGGCAATTCTGCAGCCTCTCGGCATGGTTCTAATTCTATCTGCAGGTTTTTCGTTGGTATTAAAGGCGCCTTCTTTGGGCACTAATTTCACGCTCTTTTATGCTACCGGTTACTTACCTTTCTTGTTCTATACGACCCTATCGGGGAAATTAGCTCATTCGCTCAGGTATTCTCGAACACTCTTGGCATATCCGGGTGTGAATTGGATAGACTCCGTCTTCGCCCGACTATTCTTAAACTTTGTTACCTCGGCGGTCGTCTTTTGTATCGTTTTGTCAGGCATCTTAGTGATCGTTGATACAAGAACCGTTGTAAGTATCTCACCAATCCTGCAAGGCATTGGGATCTGCGTTGTGACAGGGATTGGCGTAGGCTTAATGAATTGCGTGCTTTTTGGTTTGGCTCCTATTTGGGAACAGATTTGGACCATCATTAGCAGACCACTTTTTCTGGCTTCGGGCATCCTTTTTATTTACGAAGATTTACCCGGAGGAGCGCAAGACATCTTGTGGTGGAATCCGTTGATCCATGGAACCGGATTGGTTCGAGCAGGTTTCTACCCAACTTATCACCCGGACTATGTTTCCTTATTGTATTGCTACGGCGGTTCTATGATCTTGGTTACTTTGGGCCTTGTCTTTCTGAGATCGAAGCACAAGATCATCCTAGAAAAGTAGTATCCGAGATTGATTAGTTGGGTTTCGATTTGCCTACGCGGAATACCCATTATACACGATCTCTGTCGATCAGACGTACTCAGTTTTGAATAAGGAATAGATATGTTCTACGATGCCACAAAAACATATGACGTAGGCGTGCTCGGTTGGTGGTATGGTAAGAATTATGGGTCCATTCTGACCTACTATGGCCTGAACCGAGCTATCGAAGGTTTGGGCAAGAGCGTTTTGATGGTTCATGAACCGCTCGGATATAATGGGTACCGCGTCAACTGGCCCGACGATATCCTATCAATGGATTTTGCGAAACGCGCAGGGTATCATTTTACCCAACAGGAACACTATTCAAAACTATCGAGCTTAAATTCAAAGGCTCGAACATTTGTTGTTGGGAGCGACCAGCTTTGGAACCCCTTAATCGGACGAGTGAATGACGACTTGTTCCTTGATTTTGTCTCCGATGAAAATATCCGCGTCGCCTACGGAACGTCGTTCGGCAATCGAGGAACGGATAAGTTCAAACCTCCTTTTGTTGAAAAACAAGCCCCCAATCTTGCCAAGTTCAAGGCAATCTCTGTCCGCGAAAAATATGCCATCGACACCGCTAGAAATATTTTCGATGTAAACGCAGACCTTGTCGTTGACCCTGTATTTTTGTTGCCGCGATCGCATTACGAAGAGCTGGCAAAAAGCGCTACTGTGCAGCTCACAGGCAGCTACATGGCGGTATTCTTCCTAGACCCGACCCCGGCAAAAAGAGACGTCGCTGTAGCGATAGCAGATAAATTAGGGCTTGACCGTATTGTTATTGTGCCCAATCCAGATAATGGGCGTGAGACTAGTGCAGAAATTTTTGGTGACCCACGCTTCGAAATCCTTGCCGAAGACGCGCCAGAGAACTTTCTTCTGGCTTACCAAAACTCCAGCTACGTGATTACCGATAGTTTTCACGGCACTGCATTTTCTGCCATTTTCCAAAAACCATTTTCGTCAATCTATAACACAAAGCGAGGTGCAGATCGGTTCAAGAACCTGCTAAGTTCTCTTGGATTTGACGAACAGCGACGGGTCTTTGAAACGGATACGGTTGATAAAATTGCCGATAATCCGAATGTCACCTTCGATATCGATTTCACAAAGTCACAATCCTATATCCAAGAGGAGGGCGCAGCTTCCCTAAAGTGGCTTGAAACCGCGCTTAAGACCGATGGCACACCAAGGAAAGCAACCTCCAAGGTAACAGTACTGGACAGGGCGACAGCAAAGTTGGGACGCGTGTTCTCATCTTTTGGATCTAGCGACACTGCCGACGATTCAGCTGTGAGGTGCCCGACATTTATTGGCAACAACGATGTGTGGCAGGTCTCCAAAGGCAAAGGCTCTACAAAGCTACGAGTTGCCCAAGGAGGATCAGTGCGCGGCAATCTGGTTTGGTGCGACTTACCGGAAGAACTGACTAAAGGTAAGGCATATCGATTAACACTGGATTGGAAAGTGCACACCACGGGCAATGCGATAAATGTCCACCTCAGAGCTTCTAGCACTGAGAAGTTCAATGTGATTGGCAAGGTAGAAGTAAAGGGGAGAACCCGTCATAAGCGCAGTGACCATATCGAATTCATCGCCAAAGATTCTACACTTAACCAAATTATGTTCGGCGCTGTCCATTTTTCAGGTCCAGACGCCGGTGCAGATATCGCTCAAGTAAAGGTAGAAGAAATCCCAGTTGCGAGTATACAGCCGAAAAAAGCTGGGCCGACACATGCGGAGAAAGTACTTGAATTCTCCATAAGCGACAGCAAGCGGTTTTCAGACGCTCATCGCAATAGTGTAGCAAACAAAGCTGCTACAGGCGCGAGAGCCCGGATCATGTTTCACGCGCATGCAATCGAGAAAGGCCTAAGTCGCGCTGATTTTCGTGCTGGTTTTGGTAAAATAGCTGTTCCAGGCTTAGCAAAAGAAATGAACGCGTGGTTACACGCTGGACGTTCGGAAGACGATCAGTACTACAAATCCGGCGCAGCTGTAATGGCCAGCTATTGCGAACGGCACAAAAACTCTGGCGTCGACGTCTCCCATTTCTTGGAACTCTTCGATCCAAGAATTATTAAAATGATCGAGCAAACTGAGGCAAAAGAAAATGGCGGCGTAATTGCCGCCGGCGATACAAGAGAACTCGTAGCCGATGCTCCCGAGAACAGTTTTCTAGATGTCGTTTATGGGCGAAGAAGCATTCGGGAATGGAACGATAAGCCCGTCGACTTAGATCACATAAAAAGTGCCGTCCAAATTGCGATGCAAGCCCCATCGGTTTGCAATCGGCAGGCTGCAAGAGTTCATTTGTTTGATGATCCCAAAAAAATAAAGGCAGCCCTTAAGATCCAGGGTGGGTTTAGCGGCTATGCCATGCCGCCTAAACTTATGCTGGTCACATCCGACTTGCAGGCATTCCTTTTTTCAGCGGAAAGAAACCAGCCGTTTGTGGATGGCGGGCTCTTTATGATGACCTTGCTACTTGGTCTACAAGAATTTGGTTTAGGCTCTTGTAGCTTGAATACCGCCATGAGCCCCGAACGCGAAAACCAAATTCGTAAGATATTGGACATTCCAGACAACGAAGTCTTTATCGCTTTTGTAGCAACCGGACACTACGACGCCGAAACCCTTACTCCAGTTTCAAAGAGAGTGTCTGTGGGTGACATCCTTGTTCAACATTAAAAACACGTCCTCATTTTAGCTAGGAACTTAGCGATATGAACGCCCCTCTCATTCAAAAAGACGATAGCCATAGCGTTTCATCAACTAACCACATTGTTCAACCTTCACTTTGGCCTGAATTGGGAGTGTCAACTGTTGAGAAGTGCTACTTTCGACTATCTGGACCAGTTGGATATTCGCTTACCAATCAAGAGCTTTCATTTCAGGTCGGTGGCAAAGTAAAAACCAACACATATTACAATCTTTTCAATGTTGGAAAATGGGCCGAGTTTTGCGGAAACGTTCCAATCTCTCTCTTTTTGTCGGGCAACGGAAGATTTCAGATCAACGTTTTCGCTATACGGGAACATGAATCCGTTGAGAAAATATTTTCGGATGCAGTTGAATTAGATGGCGAACATTTTTTTGACGTGAACGCTGAAATTTTCAACCACCCAAGAACAATTCTGTATTTTCAGCTCATTGCATTAACTGAGGGCAAAATTGAAGATTTTGGCTGGTCAACCGCTGCGGCCCCTCGACAGACTCCAGAGCTGACGATTTCGATTACGACGTTTAAACGCGAAGAAGCTGTTACTAAGACGATTGATCGATTTCGAGAGTTCTTTCAAGAAACTGAAATAAGCAAACACCTGGATCTCGTCGTCGTGGACAATGGCCAGACACTAGACCTTGAAGATGAAGAAAAAATCCAAATTATAAAGAATGAGAACCTTGGAGGAGCGGGAGGATTTTCGAGAGGCCTTCTTGAAGCGACGTCCAAAGGTGCAAGCCATTGCCTCTTTATGGATGACGACGCATCGATCCAAATGGGATCGATAACTAGAACGTGGTGGTTCTTAGCCTATGCCTTAGACTCCCGAACAGCTGTCAGTGGCGCCATGATTGACGGCGCATTCCGAAATAAGATTTGGGAGAATGGTGCCCTCTTCAATGGTGGTTGCCGTCCACTCTTTCATAAGACCGACTTGAAAGACTTGGAAGAACTGCTGGAGATGGAGTTCGAAACAGGGTACCAAGCCAGCCCTGATTTTTATGGTGGTTGGTGGTTTTTTGCCTTTCCGATTGCGCACGCCAAACATCTCCCTTTCCCGTTTTTTGTGCGAGGGGACGACGTAAGTTTTTCACTCGCAAATGATTTTAAGCACATCACACTGCCCGGCGTGGCATCAATACAAGAAAGCTTTTCAGGAAAAGCATCGCCTTTAACTTGGTATCTTGATCTAAGAAGCCACCTTGCGCATCACCTTAGTTTAGACGCTAAACAGGATTCTTGGCGTACGGTCCGTAAGATGCTTTTCAGTTTCTATTTCCGGACTATAGTAAGATTTCACTACGATAGTATTTCAGCCGCAAGTTTGGCTATCGAAGACGTGCTAAAAGGACCAGGGTTCTTCGCTGAAAACGCTGATATGGCTCAACGTCGAAGCGACATCAAACAGCTTACGAAAACAGAAGCTTGGGAAAAACTCGACCATAAAATCGTCGCAAGATACGGCAAATGTCCGCGACCAATCAGAGCTATCCTTCTGCTTACTTTGAACGGCCATCTAATACCGTTTTCTCGCTTCTTTGGCTCTGAACTAGCTGTTGAGGCCTACAAGAGAGAAAACTTCCGAGAGATTTATGGTGCTCGGAAAATAACTTATTTGAACTCTCATAAGACAGAGGCCTATACCGTCACTCGAGATCACAGACGTTTTTGGCAGGAGACATGGCGTTTCATAAAGAACGCGCGCGCTCTCAAACGCTCATATGGAAAGTCGCAAAATGATTATAGAACACTTTATGGCCATTTGACGTCGAACGAGTTTTGGAAAGAAAAACTAAACTATTAGCATCTTTATGCACCCAACCGTTAGCCATTGGATAAATGAATGAAAATATTACTTGTGGGTGCTGGCTTTTCTGGCGCTGTTATTGGCCGAAAGCTGGCGGAAGCAGGACACCAATGTCGCGTAATTGACTCTAGAAGTCATATCGCCGGAAATTGCTATACTGAGCGTGATGGCGAAACAGGCGTCTTAGTACATGTATACGGACCTCATATTTTTCATACTGACGATGAAGAGGTGTGGAACTACGTAAACCAGTATTCCACCTTCGAACCATACAAGAATAGGGTTAAGACGACCGCTCAGGGCCAAGTTTTCTCTCTTCCGATCAACTTGCATACAATTAACCAGTTTTTTGGGAAAACAATGAACCCCACCGAAGCGGCGGCCTTCATTGAGAGTAAAGGAAACTCTGAAATTGAAGATCCTCAAACCTTTGAGGAACAGGCTCTCCGCTTTGTCGGGGAAGAGTTATATGGCGCTTTTTTCAAGGGGTATACAGAGAAACAGTGGGGATGCGACCCTTCTGAACTGCCTGCGTCGATACTCAAGCGCTTGCCGGTTCGGTTCAACTATGACGACAACTACTTCTTTCACAAATTTCAAGGTATGCCGACGAACGGGTACACGCCAATCGTCGAAGGTATTCTAGATCACGCGAACATTACGGTAGACTTGGACACGCCTTTTGTCCCTTCGATGGCAGCGGAAGTTGATCATGTTTTCTGGTCAGGGCCACTTGACGGCTTTTTCGACTATAAACTTGGTCGCTTAGGATATCGCACACTCGATTTCGAACAATTTAAGTACGACGGTGACTATCAGGGTTGCGCGGTCATGAACTATGGTGACAAAGATGTCCCATACACGCGTATCACTGAACACAAGCATTTTGCACCTTGGGAAACCCACGAAGCTAGCGTCTGCTACAAGGAATTTTCACGGGCAGCAGACCCAGAGGATATTCCCTATTACCCCATCAGATTGGTCGAAGAAAAAGAACTTCTGGATCAGTATTTGAAGCTTGCAGATGTGACTGAAGGTGTGACATTCGTCGGCCGATTGGGGACCTACCGTTATCTCGATATGGATGTAACCATCCGAGAAGCCTTGGACGCTGCCGATGCTTTTTTGGCTTCAGTAACCTAGCTACTCGTCTTCGTCCGAACCCATATTGGTGTGATGAAATTCGATGGCTTTGTTGATATCTTCAAAATACGTCAGTTTGCCATCTTCTAGAACAGCTCCAACGTCACAAAGCCTTTTGATCTGAGCCATGCTATGGCTAACAACAATCGCTCCCGATGTTTTCATACGGTCACGGAATGCTGTGTGGCTCTTTCTCTTGAAGGCTGCATCACCGACTGAGGTAACCTCATCGACGAGATATGTATCAAAAGGAATTCCAATAGAAATGCCGAACGCCAGTCGTGATTTCATGCCCGCAGAATAGCTCCTTATCGGAGACTTAAAATGCGGCCCGAGTTCAGCAAACTCTTCAACAAAATCACATAGCTCCTCAGTATCTACACCATAAACCCGCGCAATGAATTTCGTATTCTGTTCACCAGTTAAGTCGCGATTGAAACTTCCTGAAAATCCTACTGTCCAAGACACTGTTCCCCGTGTTTCAATCGTTCCACTGTCAGGCTTAATTTGACCACCAATCATCTTCATCAGAGTCGATTTCCCAGCCCCATTTCGACCAAGAAGGCCTACAGAAGCACCCGTTGGGAAGGTTACGTTAATGTGATTAGCAACAACTTTGGGTGCGCCGGGCGTCCTAAAACTCTTATTTAGATCAGTTATTCGGATCATGGAATTACCGACCTAACCCCGATCCCTAATCGCATAGTAGATGAGTGTGCTTATTGTCCAAAAAAGCAGGCTGAATAAAGCGACAACGCCGATAATTAGAGCTGATTGAGGGAACTCTGATTTCTCCGCAACCGTCGGCTCAATATACGCAGCAAGATATCGGCTTTGACGATTGGCTTGCGCACTTGCACTTTCAAACCCAGTCTGCGCTAAGGCATATGAGTTCTCAGCGAGTTCTCGCTCTGCTGCTAATCTTTCAAAATTTGCAACTACATTCGCAAACGTTTCGCCGCCAGCGGACTGACCGTTCACACCAAATTTCTGTCTTTCGGCGACAATACGATCTTCGATGATCTCGATGCGTCTGCTCGCCTGCTCTAACCGAGGATCACTTTGTCGCGTGGAATTGGCAAGCAAATCATACTCGATAAGCGCCTCAGCTTGCTGATTAAGCAATGTATTTAACAATCCCGTTTGCACCTGAATATCGGCTTCAGGATCAACGATCTGATTGGCCAGGCGGTACTCGGTCAACTCTTCACGAGCTGATTTGAGCCTTTCAGAAGCGATGTCCAAATCTTCCCTAGCGTATCGAATTGCATCTTCACGCGCGATCGCAGAAAGCTCATTTATCATGGTTGAACTTTCATCATAAATAGCTTGGGCTATCATTTGCGCCTCGAGTGGATCAAAAGCCAACACTCGGAGCTCGATCAGCCCGGAGCCAGTGTCGTACGACAAACGGACCATTCGTCGCCAATAGTCAGTGAGATCTTCAATTGTACCGCTCGGATCATAGCTCAAAAGCGGATCAATATCGTAGTGCCTGCTATAGAGCGTTCGCAGATCCAACCTGTCATCGACTAAAGCAACCAATCGCTGACTTCTGATGAACTCATACAGTATGTCGCTGTCATGGCTGCCGGTGTTTCCAAGCGATGTGGAAAGACCAGAAAAAATATCTATCGCACTGCTCACGTCTTCTGAACGCACTGTAAAGCCAAGCGTTGAAGCATATTGATCCGCGGCCCTCTCGTTCAAATACCAAGCGGTAAACGCAGTCGGAACGCCAACCATCAACAGGAACATAAAGAGCAAAGCGAAATGCCGAAATCTCATTTTCGCAGGCTTTGCGGGCTTACGCGGCGCAGCTTGACCAGAGGATGCCGCCTTAATTTTAGACGCACGAGTACCAGTCTTTGCCGGGCTATCCGGCGCCTTTAGATCGACAACTTGTGTCTTTGTCGTGCTCGCTTTGGACATACCAGACCTTTGTTTCGGTTAGTTTGACACATACATTTTTTCGGCAATAGGGGCAAAATCAATTTCTAGTCGGGATGAGCGCGATCAAATCGACCGACAAGGCCATCACGTATCGCCCGACTTAGGTACCTAAGGTATGCACCCTTTGTTTCGCCTTGGGCCTTAGTCTTCCAAAACCACTTAGGCAAAACAATGAGCAACGCCGGCCAAAAGAACAGCCCTGCTGCGCGCCTATACAGAAGCAGCAGGTTTCGATGATAGTAATATGCTTTCCAAGGAGGAGTGAAACGCCCAGGCGCAGACGCAAAGGTACTGCAATCATGTTCAAAGTGGATATCTGGGAAAAACGCAATCCTGCCCCCTGCTTGAGACAGCGAAAGTGTGTATAGCCCGTCTTCGCCGTAAACAAAAAGACGGCCATCAGGATAACCAGCTAGCTCCACGCCACGCCGCGATAGAAACAGACCAACGAAGGAACTCCCATCAATTGGAACAGGGGCGCTGCTTTCAAAGGCATCGTCAGGGATGTGAAAGGCCGCCCGTCCACCACCAAACATGGTCTTAAAAAAGATACTGGTATGTTTGAAAGGATTGAGAACAGGACGGTTCATTTCACAAATCTGTCCACTTGGGTAAAAAACCGCGCCAGCAACAGCGTCCCAAGCTTGCGTATCGGAAGATCTGAACCTTTCTATTGCACCGGACATTGGGCGGCCGTCATCATCCATAATGACAATCCAGTCGGGGTCATGATCTCGCACCACAGTTCTTAGAGCCAATTCAAATCCACCTGCACCGCCAAGATTTGTATCGGAAAAATGCAAAATCAGCCGATCGTCTTTTACGTCGCTAAGGTCCTGCCGCGTTCCGTCAGTTGAGCCATTGTCGACGACAAAAACGAGATCAATGGCTTCTGCAAGCAGAGTGTTTATTGTCTTCAGTATCTGCTCTCGACGATTGTACGTCACAACAACGGCAGCGATTTTCATGTCTGAAAAAACCAATGTGTTAGGGGTGAAGCTCACAAACTCCAAGTTTGTGTCAAAAAACCTCGTCTCGTTTCGCTAGACAGTAGAAACGAGAAGGTTGCAATATATGCGGTATCATTCATCGCTTGCTTTCTGACGACAGGCGAACACTTGAGGGTGATTGAAAATCAACCACTGTTTGAACATGTTTTTCATCAGAACGATTTTTCGGATTTGTCGCTAAATCAAACAAAAGCTGGCGCGCAGTTTTCTCATCCCCGCTTTCGATTGCATTGAGGAGTTTTGCGAGATTTGGTTCAAAAACAGAACTTGGAGCTACAGGTTCGTTTGCCTTGATGATCTTAGGATGGGTTGTTGATTTTTCACCTTCACCAATCATCAACTTTTCATGGAGTTTTTCACCTGGCCGAATACCGGTTACGACTATTTCAATATCGCCCCGCGGGTTATCCGCGTTGCGAACTGTCAAACCTGCGGCTTGAATCATCTGTTCAGCGAGTTCGTTGATTTTTACCGGCTCACCCATATCCAAAACCAAAAGATCGCCGCTTTCTCCGATGGAACCTGCCAAAAGAACGAGACGAGCCGCTTCAGAAATAGTCATAAAGAAACGGGTCATCTCTGGGTGAGTAATCGTAACTGGCCCACCGCGATTTATCTGATCGCGGAAAAGGGGTAAAACAGAACCAGAAGATCCGATAACGTTGCCGAAGCGGACCATCGAAAAAACGGTACCCGTGTTGCCGCCATCCTGTTTGGCCAATTTGTCGATGATGAGTTCTGAAACCCGTTTTGTAGCCCCCATCACGTTATTTGGTTCTACCGCTTTGTCCGTTGACACAAAAATGAAACGCTCCACCCCTCCTTGCAGCGCTTGCAGGGATAGAGTGTGCGTGCCCAGGACATTATTTTTTATTCCAGAAAGAACATTTCTCTCAACAATTGGAACATGCTTATAAGCCGCTGCATGCAAGATGACGTCGACTTGCCATTTGCTGATCACATCTCGAACAAAACCAGGATCAATTACTGACCCTAGAATTGGAATGACTTCCACATTTGTATCCAGCGCCAGCGCCTTCAACTCGTTTTGTATCGTATAGAGCGCATGTTCACTGCTTTCAAACAAGATCAAACGGCTTGGCCGAGTGAGAACGAGCTGTCTGCAAAGTTCTGATCCGATTGACCCTCCGGCACCTGAAACCAAAACGTTCTTACCCCTGTAAAGGTGCGACGCAATCGAAAGTTCGTCATCTAAGGAATCCCGGCCTAAAAACTTGCCTGGAATAACTGGTTCCAAAAGCTCGAACACAGACTTCCCGCTTGTGAGTTGCGCGAATGAAGGCAAAGATTGAACGACCAATCCAAGCCCTTGGATCTGTTCTGACAACCGAATGATGTGTGATCGCGGCGCAGATGGCATAGCTAAAAGAACGCGATCAGCCCTCTTTCGCTGCGCCAACTCCAAAATATTGTGGGAAGAATAGACCCTTAACCCTTGCACCATGCTCCCGTGCAGGTCTCGATTGTCATCGATATATCCGACAGCAATCACGCTTTCGTCCATACGCAAAGCAGCGGCCAATTGGCGCCCTGTCGCACCCGCACCGTAAATCAGCACCCGCACCTGTTCGGAGCCTAGCCGATGAACGGCAAGAAGCGCTTGCAGCAAGATAACCCTCGCCGATACAGCGAGCAAAAAGTAGGACAGCATAAAAATTACAAAAACCGACCATGCAGACCCGTATCCTGACAATTGGTCAAGCAGATAGGCAAATGCACCCAAGGCAAGTGTATGGAAAGCGGTCAATCCAACCGCTCTTCTTTCATAAGACTTCAGTTGAATTCGATAGGTCTTCGTAACGATTGACAGGAGTGCACTAATCCCCATCAAAGTAAGCGCTGCAAAGCGATTCACTAACGGGAAATCCATCACGCCAAGCGTGTTGCTGTGAAGAACAAAAGCAATCAACAGCGCCACAGGAACCCAAAAAACATCCATAAGCAGGAGGATCGACCACTTAAGAAAGCGTGGCATATCTAAGACTAGCTTATACATTGGCTAAAATGCTCTTTGTCCCATCCCCAGGCTTTTAATGATTGGAAGCGAATTTCACAACCTAAGGATTTTTAGAGCTGGTGGGATCAATCAGTGGTCCCTAAAGGGCTTTTTTGCCGTTTCAAACATTAAAGCCATGTCGAAACACAGGCTCGCATTCCTTTGATAGATAAGGTCCAGCGTTGCTTTTCTCGGAATACAACGGTTCCGATAGACAGCATCCGTCTGTTTCGAGGTATCGGTTTGAGCTAGCAAAGACTCTTCATGCTCGTGAAATCGAAGTGTCGCCAATCCTGTAATACCGGGTCGGCTTTGCAGGACTTTGCCGTAGAGTTCTGGATAATCCTCGACGTAAACACGCAATGGTGGACGCGGGCCGACAAAGCTCATATGGCCAAAAATGATATTGAACAACTGCGGCAACTCATCCAATCGCGTTTTCCGCAAGATATTTTGGAACCGAGACACGCGATCCGATTTGTCACCACCTGTCACGCCGGTGTTTTCGGATGACACGCGCATGGTCCTAAATTTGATCAACGTGAAACCACGCGATGGCGAATGCATACGCTCTGACAGGTACAAAACTGGGCGGCCCTCCAAGATCAGGCAGAGCGCCGCAACAACCGCTATGACAGGTAGCAAAAATAGGATCAGAAAGAGCGCGAAGACAATATCGAACAAGCGTTTAGACGGACTCATTATACAGCCTCCATCCCGCAAGCCTGGTTTCTGCTACAAGATCGCCTGCATTGGCTGGATTTAACTCAACGAACTTCTGCAAGTTAGTTGTGTTCAATTCAAGACTATGCAGCGCATCCACACGCGCGGGCCTCCACTCCCAATCTGCCCCAGCCTGATCAAGACAGTCCGACATAGCTACATTCCCGGGATTTGCGCAATTGAGCACAGCGGATGAAATGCTACCTTTTACCAGTTTCTTGAAAAGCGGGACTACCAACGCTGCAAATGTGCTAGGCCCGATATAGGATCGCTTAGGTCCCGTTCCATCTTCGAACTGATCCAGAGCCACTGGACCAGTCGCCATCTCTTTGAACAACATATCCGCGCCGGCCACATTCCCCAATCGGAGTGACAGCCCCTTAGGATATGCTGAAATGATCTCTTCAGCAGCAGCCTTGGCTTCTCCGTATGAGCTATTTGGTCGGACGGGAAACGTCTCGGAAATCGGGCCATCCTGCTTGCCATAGACCGCCTGCGATGATGCAAATAAGACTGGCCTGCCCTGCGCAAAGTCGCAAACTCGCTGCACAATCTCAACCTCCTGGGCGGCTGAACTTCCCCTTGTCAGCAGTAAAATCCCGTCAAAATTCACCTCACTAGGATGTTCATTCAGGATATCCCAAGACCACTTTTCGCCAGATCTGCCACGGCTATGCCAAACAGCATTTTGGGTAAACTCGGGGACGGGTACCCCATGCAGAAGGCGACCGACGTGGCCGGTCGCCCCAAGCACCAGAATTTTAGGCTTTTCGTACAATTCAGCCTCCGAAGAACGGCTGATCTACTCAGCCGCCTCCAGATACTCTTCCATCGGTGGGCAAGTACAGACCAAATTCCGGTCGCCGTAGACGTTGTCGACGCGGTTCACCGGCGGCCAATACTTATCCACCCGGAAGGCACCGGCTGGGAAGCAACCCTGCTCGCGGGTGTAAGGGCGGTCCCAATCGCCGACCAGATCTTCGACCGTATGCGGTGCGTTCTTGAGCGCGTTGTTCTCGCCATCGATCTTGCCGTCCTCGATCTCAGCGATCTCAGCACGGATCGAGAGCATCGCGTCACAGAAACGATCCAGCTCCGCTTTGCTTTCAGACTCAGTTGGTTCAACCATCAAGGTCCCCGCCACAGGCCAGCTCATCGTTGGCGCGTGGAAACCGCTGTCGATTAGACGCTTGGCGATATCATCCACCGTCACATGCGCGCTATCTGCAAATGGGCGCGTATCCAGAATACATTCATGCGCTATGCGGCCCGTTGGACCCGTGAACATGATGTCATAGGCACCTTCCAACCGCTTCGCGACGTAGTTTGCGTTCAGAATTGCAACACGGGTCGCTTGGGTGAGACCTTCGCCGCCCATCATCAGGCAATAGGCCCAGCTGATCGGCAACAAAGACGGTGAGCCAAAGGCCGCAGCAGAGACCGCCCCTTCCCCACCATTCGGATCGCCCGGCAAGTGCGCAACCAGATGCTCTTTGACACCAATCGGTCCCATGCCGGGGCCACCGCCGCCGTGCGGAATGCAGAAAGTTTTGTGCAAGTTCAAATGGCTCACATCGCCGCCCAAATCCCCGGGGCGGGATAGACCCACCATCGCGTTCATGTTCGCCCCGTCGATATAGACCTGACCGCCGTGGTCATGCGTAATCTTTGTCACTTCGGTCACGGTTTCTTCAAACACGCCGTGGGTTGACGGATAGGTGATCATACAGCCGGCAAGGTTCTCTGAGTGCAGTTCCGCCTTGGCTCGGAAATCATCGAGATCAATATCGCCATTCTCTGCTGATTTGATCGGGACAACTTTCCAACCCACCATCTGAGCAGAGGCAGGGTTTGTGCCATGCGCTGACATTGGGATCAGGCAGACATTCCGATGCCCCTCGCCATTCGCGCGGTGGTAAGACGCAATCGTCAACAGCCCCGCGTATTCGCCCTGCGCGCCAGAGTTTGGCTGCATCGAAATCGCGTCATAGCCAGTGATGTCACACAGCTTGGCCGACAGATCGTCGATCATCTCTTTATAGCCCAACGCCTGATCTTCGGGCGCATAAGGGTGCAGCAAAGAGAACTCACGCCAGCTCACCGGCATCATTTCGGCAGCAGAGTTCAGCTTCATCGTGCAAGAGCCAAGCGGGATCATTGCGCGGTCAAGCGCCAAATCACGATCCGCAAGACGACGCATATAGCGCATCATCTCTGTCTCTGACCGGTTCATGTGGAAAATCTCATGCGTCAGATAGTCAGACTTGCGGATCAGTTTCTCGGGCATGGAGTAATGCGGCGTGTAATCCTTATCTTCCCGCTCGATGCCAAAGGCCCGCCAGACGGCTTCCAAAGTCGCAGGGCGCGTGCGTTCGTCCAAGGTGATGCCAATTTTGGTGTCACCGACAGCACGCAGGTTGATCCCCTCATCCACAGCGGACTTCATTACAGCCTTCTGCAGCGGCCCAACCTCCACTGTGATCGTGTCAAAGAACGCCTTCGGGCGCACTTCAAAACCAGCTTGCGAGAGCCCTTCGGCCAAGCGCGCCGTCTTCCGGTGAATACGCTGCGCAATCGCCTGCAAGCCCTTTGGCCCGTGGAACACCGCATAGAAACCAGCCATCACAGCCAACAGAGCTTGAGCAGTACAGACATTCGAAGTCGCCTTTTCACGACGGATGTGCTGTTCGCGTGTTTGCAAAGACAGCCGATAGGCGCGGTTGCCATGTGCATCAATGGACACACCAACAATCCGACCCGGCATATTGCGACCATAGTTCGATTTCGTCGCCATGTAAGCCGCGTGCGGGCCACCGTATCCGATTGGCACGCCAAAGCGCTGTGTGCTGCCGACGGCAATATCGGCACCCATCGCGCCCGGCTCTTTCAACAGTGTGAGGGACAGCGGATCAGCGGAGATGATGCCGATCCCTTTATGTTCATGCAGTTTCGAAATCTCATCGGCGAAATCACGCAGATGCCCATAGGTGCCCGGATATTGGAAGATCGCGCCAAAGACGGCACTTGCGTCCAGATCATCAGGCGATCCAACGATCACCTCAATGCCCAAAGGTGCTGCGCGGGTTTTCATGACCGCGATGTTCTGCGGATGGCAGTTTTCATCGACGAAGAAGGCTTTAACCTTCGACTTTGAGACCCGCTGCGCCATGGTCATCGCCTCAGCACAGGCTGTGGCTTCATCCAGCAATGACGCGTTGGCAATCTCCAAGCCGGTCAGGTCACACACCATGGTTTGGAAGTTCAACAGTGCTTCCAAACGGCCCTGCGAAATCTCTGGCTGATACGGCGTATAGGCCGTGTACCACGCCGGATTTTCCAAGATATTCCGCTGGATCGCCGGCGGCGTAACCGTGCCATGATACCCCTGCCCGATCAGTGAGGTTAGAACCTTGTTCTTCGACGCCGTCACCCGCATGTGGTGCAGCAATTCCCGCTCTGACTTGGCTTTGCCAAAATCGAGCGGCTCTTTCTGCCGAATAGCAGGCGGGAGCGTGTCATCAATCAAAGCGTCCAAGCTTTCCGCGCCGACGACCTTCAACATCGCTTCCATCTCTTCAGGGGATGGACCGATGTGGCGGCGGTTGGCGAAATCGTAAGGCAGATATTCCGTTGGCTTGAATGTCATAACACGTCTCCCGAATGTGCTTTATTCGACCATTGCTTTGTAAGCGGCTTCGTCCATGTATTCGTCCATCTGGGACGGATCGGATGGCTTGATTTTGAAGAACCAGCCACCTTCCATTGGATCGTCGTTCACCTTTGCAGGTTCGTCACCCAAGGCTTCGTTCACTTCCACGATCTCACCATCAATTGGGGCAAGAATGTCAGATGCCGCCTTAACGGATTCGATCACAACGACCTCGTCATCTTTGACCACTTCAGTGCCAGCCTCTGGCAGTTCCACAAAAACGATGTCGCCCAATTGAGTTGCTGCGTGTTCCGTGATGCCGACAACGACCAAATCGCCGTCTTGCTTGAGCCATTCATGCTCTTCCGTGAATTTCATTGGAGTTCCCTTCCTGTCTTAACGTTTGAAATTGGCCGGTGTGAACGGCATTGCGGCAACCGTGAGTGGTAGGCGTTTTCCCCGAAGTTCGCCGAACACGACGGAGCCTATATTTGAATGTTCGACCGAGACGTAGCCCATTGCAACAGGTCTCTCGACGGTCGGACCAAAACCACCAGATGTGATCTGACCGATGCTTTCGGAACTTGTCTCATCCGCGAAAAGCGGCACACCTTCGCGCATCGGGGCGCGGCCTTCGGGCAGCAAACCCACCCGCTTGCGAGAGGCTCCGTCTTCGAATTCTCGCAAGATGCGATCCGCACCGGGAAATCCCCCTGCCCGATCACCACCTGCGCGACGTGCCTTTTGGATCGCCCATGTCAGACCCGCCTCAACCGGCGAAGTGCTGCTATCAATATCATGACCGTAGAGGCAAAGCCCGGCTTCCAACCGCAAGGAATCCCGTGCGCCAAGGCCGATCGCTTCAACATCATCATGGGCCAAAAGCGCTTCGGTCAAAGCAACGGCCTGTGCTTCTGGCACCGAAATCTCATACCCATCTTCGCCGGTATAGCCAGACCTAGAGATCCAGCAGTCGACACCAACCAATTCAACCGTTGCGACATCCATGAATTTCATATCGGCGACGATTGGGTTCAGCGCGGCCAAAGCAGCTTCTGCCGATGGACCTTGCAAGGCGATCAACGCGCGGTCGGTGATCGGCGTAACCGTCAGTGCAGGTTCCAACGCCGCTTTCAACCGCGCGATATCGGCGTCTTTGCAGGCCGCATTCACAACCATGAACATGTGATTGCCTCGATTGACGAACATCAGATCATCCTCGATCCCGCCATCGTCATTGGTGAAAAGCCCGTACCGCTGGCGCCCCTCGCCTAAACCAATCGCATTCACTGGGATCAACGCCTCAACGGCCGCGGCAACATCAGCATAGGGCGCACCATCGATCCGCACCTGACCCATGTGGCTTACGTCAAACAAGCCGGCTTTGGTTCGCGTATGGACATGCTCTTTCATCACACCCAAGGCATATTGCACTGGCATCTCATAGCCAGCGAATGGCACCATCTTGGCACCCAAACCCACGTGCAAATCATAAAGCGGCGTGCGCAACAGATCGGACATTTCTTCCTCCCAATCGTCTCGCACTGATGTGACATCACGGCGAGGCATCCAGTCGCGTAAGAAAGCCTTACGCAGCGATGCCCCCTCTGTCCTTTTGCCTGAGATCGTTATCCCTTCGGCGCGCTGGCTAGGCGTCTCTCCAGAGTCTTAACACCTCGTCGGTCCTTGGGCCTGAGAGTTTACCGGGGCGGTTGCTCCTTCGGCACGGACGAATCCGTTCTCCCGTCGAGATGAATGTTTCGTATCGGAAACTTTTTCACTGAGCAAGTCACAAATATGCGATGGCACACAATTGTATACCTGCCCAAATGAAATTGGCGCCCACCCGGGACAGGTGGACGCCAACCGAGCTACAACAATTGGGGCTTATTGTAGGCTCGCGGGGTCTTTGTCTTCAATCTCTGGCCAGTTGGTATCCGCCAGTTGGATGAAGCCTGGGACGTCTTCCAACCAACGCTCTTGGATGTCGGCAGAGATGTTCAGGAACAATTCACCATCGACAACTTTCCACTGGTTTGGATCGCCATCGAACTTAAAGCCCATGGCCGCACCAAAGGCACAGTACCCACCATACTGTGGCAGGTAGGCTTCTGGATCAGTGTCAAAGGCCGCTTTGTGTTCTTCACTGGCAAAGCGGTAAGTCGCATCGTTGTAGGAAGATGTGATCGTCCAGTTGCCTGGAGTCGCCGCGCCCACGGTTAAATAGGCAACAGGGTCGTAGCCTTGCAGCGCCAAACCTGTAGAGCTTGCATTCAGCTCAACGCCAGCGGCCAAAGATTGTGTTGCAACAGCGACGGTGAGCGCGACGCCGGTAAGGATGGATTTGATAGGTGTCATGGTTAAGTCTGTCTTTTCGAAATGTGTTAGGAACTATTTGGTTCCTAACTCCTAAATGCCATTAGGAACCAATTGGTACAAATAAACAGTTTGTGATAGAACGGTCGAAACGGAAGGACGGCACGCATGGCGCGACCCAGGGAGTTTGAAATGGAAAGCGCGATGGAGGGCGCCATGACGATCTTTTGGCGTCAGGGATTTCGGGCAACCAACCTGCCAGAGCTTTTGGACGCCATGGGTCTGACCCGCGGCAGTTTCTATAAAGCGTTTGAGGATAAAGAGAGCGTCTATCTCGGTGCCTTGGACCGCTACGATGCAATCGTGATTACGCGAACCCTCGACACACTACTGGGCAGTGACGCGCCCACAGCAAGCGCCTGTCTCGAACAAATCTTCCTGCCGTCCGCTACATCGAAATGCGGCTGCTTCATCTGTAACGCCATGGTCGAACTTGGCCCCGACAATCCAGAGGTCGCCGCCAAAACCAAAGCAATGGCCGCACGGCTCAAATCAGGCATTGTCGGAGTTCTCGAAAAATTCGGCATCGGCGAAACAGCGCAGCGCCGCGACGAATTGGGCGACGTTGTCTTGCATCTCTATTTTGGCCACCAAGCCGTCGGGAAATCTGGCGCAGAGGATAAAGACTGGGGCGCGACGCTCAAACGGATTTTGGGCGAAGGCGACTAGCCGACGATCAACTGCTTGAGCTGTAGCGCCTCATACTCCAACTCATTGAGGCGTGAATTCACCACGTCGCCAATCGTGATCATTCCGGCCAACTTGCCGCCGTTCACCACCGGCATATGCCGGAACTTACCCTCAGACATGCGGCGCAAAACCTCGATCAACGTATCGTCCTCGCTGCAGGTCACGACGTTTTTCGTCATGTTCTCAGCAACTGTCTGCGGCAGAGTCTGGCCCGGCGTCTCCGCCAGTTTCCGTACAATATCACGCTCCGACAGTATACCAGCCAAAGCCCCCATATCATCCACAACGATCAACGCACCGATGCGCTTGTCACGCAAAACCTGAACCGCCGCGGCGATGGTTTCACTCTGATTGATGGTGATGACATCATTGCCTTTCCGGTCCAGCAAATACTTGATCTTACCGGCCTCAGCATTGGCTTTGCTGTCTACAGATTGGCTGGCACTGGCCTGTTTGGCTTTGTCGCCCGCCATAGGCGCTTGATACGAAGTCGGCATGGTCTGTCACCTCCATCTGATTGCTTGGGATAGGATGAGCTTAGCAAACTTGGCGCATATTCCAAATTTATCTGGACCAAAGAGGTCTGGCACCTTCATTCGATCAAACCTAAAGTCTCGTTAACGCAAGCGGGATAAACCATGAAACTCGAATTCCACCACATCAACTTCGTGTCCAAAGACGTCGACGGGATGCACGACTTTTATACAAACGTCCTTGGCATGGATGACATCCCGATGGAAAGCTTCCCCCGCACTGAGGCCGAGGATGGCAAAGGATTCGACGGCAAAATCCGCTTTGCAACCGATAATACGATGCAAATGCACCTGGCAGAGCGCGACCTGACCGTCGCCTTCCGAAACGGCCATACCATCAACCCGGTTGACCAAGGTCACATCGCCTTTCGTACCGTCGATCTGGCCGCATTCCTGAAAATTCTCGACGATCGCGGCATCCCCTATTCCGACTACGGAAACGCCTTTTCCAAGGAATGGCATCAGGTGTTTTTCCAAGACCCAGAAGGCAACGTGATCGAGGTCCACCAAAAAATCGCCTGAGACATCAACCCGCGCTGGACAAATACCATAGTCCACCCTCAAGTGCCGTTATGACAGTCGCGCGCTACCCTCAATCTACGATAAAGCTCGCAAGCCTTGGCATCATCCTTGCTGGTGCCATGTGGGGCTTGTTTTGGATTCCTGTCCGCGCCTTGGAAGATTTCGGGTTTGCAGGTGCATGGCCTAGCCTCATTTTTTACCTCTCTGCGCTTGTTATCTTTCTTCCGCTGTTGATAGTTTCAAAACAGCCAAAGCCTCAGTTTCGCGAATTAGCGGTGGTCGGCTTACTCACAGGAACAGCCTTTGCCTGCTACGGCACGGCGATCATCCTAACCGACGTCGTGCGCGCTTTGTTGTTCTTTTATATCACACCGGTCTGGGGCACAGCGCTTGGGGTCCTCTTTCTTGGCGAACGGCTGACAACCGCACGCGTTTTCGCTATCCTCCTCGCGCTCGCCGGGCTATTGGCGGTCGTCGGCTTTGGCAGCCGCAGCGCGGTGAACTTGGGCGATGTCTTGGCTCTCGCATCCGGCTTGTGCTGGGCTGTAGGAAGCTACAAAATCTATAAGCTCGAAGACGCGTCCCCGCTGCATCTCTCTGTCTCATTTGTCTGCGGCGGCATAGTGATGACCGGTTTGTTGATCCTGTTCGGCGGCGCGGCATTCGGATCAACTGAAAGCATACCCTCCCTGAACGGCATCTTGCCATATTTCATTTTGATCGGCCTCTACGCGCTACCCATGGTCTTCCTATCAATCTGGCCGCTAAAGATCATCACACCTGGCCGCGTGGGCATCTTGTTCATGAGCGAGGTGGTTATTGGGTTCATTTCAGTAGCCATCCTCTCTGGGGATCCGTTTGGACCCATCGAAGCACTCGGCGCTGTTCTGATCGTTACCGCAACGCTTATCGAAGTTCTCGGCAACAAGGACGCCACCTAGAAAACGGCGTGATCTCCACGGTCCACGGTCACCCGACCAGCCGCCAGATCCTGATAGAACTCGGCCAAGGTATCCGATCCCGTTTCCGGTGTCGCATCGGCGTCATAGAGACCTGCCGCTGCATCAAACACCAGCATCGACTCCGTCGCATAATACCGACCAATCCGCGCGAATTCCGCTTTGTCCCGAGCGCGGCGGGTGACAAGACCCATCACCGAAAGCAACCCGATAATGGCCGTCATCATCCCCACAGGAACGCGTTTGACTTTCAATTCTTGACCCAAGGCATCCGCCAACAACTGCCCTTGCTCTAACGGCGTCAAAGCAGGACCCGGTCCGCCAATCGGCAACACGCGATTTTGCAATCCGGCATCTGTCAAACACCGCACCATATACTCCGCCAAATTCCGATCACTGATCGGCTTACACGCGGTCAATTCTCCATCGCCGAAAACCAAAAACGGTTTGCCTGCGCGAAGCCGATCCAACTGCCCGGACAGAGATTTGAAGTAAGCCGTCGGGCGCACAATCGAATAGGCCAGCCCACTGCCCTGCAGTTCCGCCTCAAACGCCAGCTTCGCCTCTTGAAAGGCAAGCATCGGCCGCTGCACACAAATCGCCGACAGCAAGATAAACTGCCCAATCCCCCGCACCTTCGCCAGTTTCAAAATGTTCAAATGCGCCGCATGATCAATCGCCCAGGCATCCGCAGGCGATCCGCTCCGAGACGCCAAACAAGAGATCACGGCAGCAAAGGGCCGGTCCGGCACCGAAGCCAAAAGGTTGTCCAAAGATGCCACATCCGCCGCAACAAACTTATCCGCATCAACCTCGGACCGCCCCACAGCAGCCACGCGATACCCAGACGATTTCAACGCAGCCAAGACCGCCTGACCAATCGTCCCTGTCGCGCCAAATAGCAGTATGTCATGTCCCGTCGTCATCGGCCCCAGCAAATGCCGGATCAAACGCAACATCAACCCAATCCCTGCCTAGAGACGCGGTATTTGTAGTGAGTTGATCTACTTAAGTCACGAAGGCACCTACGTAAGTTAAACTTCGATCAGACCTTTTTGAATCTCAGCTAAAAAATTCTTGACGCTTCTCGACGATTTGAGGCCCCTGGGGTGATAACGGTTCCTACCACGCCCAAACTCGCCTTGATCAGACGAGAACAATCGCAGCTTAAAACGGCTCGTTTCTTCAAATTTCAACCCAAGGTTTAAGATCTTAGCCCAAATTGTCTCTCAATTGGAGACAATCGCTCTCTTTCTGCTCAATTGAAAATAAAGACCGCAAAAAGGCGAGAACTTAGCAAAAAAGGGGCTGAATTGTGTTTGAAATGTGTTATTACAGAGTCAATCAGTTACGAATGTACATTGTTAACGAGGGAATAATGTCAAAAATCACAACACTTATGGCGGCTTCGTGCCTTGCTTTTGCGGGCTCAACTGCCAATGCGGCTACTGTCCAAAACGGTAGCTTTGAAGAGTTCGACGGTGACTTGAATTCCAGTGGTTGGAATTTCTTCACAAAAGATCAAGTTCCAGGTTGGGACAGCAACACCGACCAAGTTACCAACGACATCGAGATCCAAAGCTACGCGTCTGAAGGTAGCAACGGCACATTGGGTTTGATTCCGGCAAATGATGATCTGGGTAACCACTACATCGAACTGGACACCAACCAAAACTCCAGAATTAGCCAAGTCATTACATTCGCTGACGTCGGCAACTACGTGTTGAGCTTCTTTTATAGCCCTCGCGTAAACGACAACAGCCAGAACACAAATGGTCTAGGCTTCACGATCCGCAACGGCTCAAACACATTGGTCGACTCATCGATCGATGGCGCTCCTAACGCGACTTACCCTGTCGGAACATTCACTCAGGTAAGCGCAGACTTCACGGTCGCAATCGGCCAAACAGGCAGCTACATCCTCGAATTCTTCGGAACTGGCGCCGACAATGAAGAAAATAAATGCGGCGATTGTGGTGCATTGATCGACGGTGTCGAAATCTCACCAGTTCCACTGCCAGCTTCTTCTCTGCTACTGCTCGCGGGATTGGGCGGTTTGGGTGCTATGCGGCGGATGAAGCGCTCCTAAGCGCTCATACAAACCCAACCACCTAATGATAAAGGCGCGGTTCTTCCGCGCCTTTTCTAGTTTGTGGGCAACACTGCAGCGGCGACGACACAAATAATCGAATTCGCCGCAGAAGCTTTTCTTTTTCAGTCCAAACGAGTCTAATCCCCACAAGATAAATAAGACGAGAACGGACAAAACGTGAAAAAGAACCGGTTTGGCACCTCCACTCCTTTCGTGTCCATAATTTTTACTATGGCCAAAAACGAACAGGACATCATTGAACTCTTCGTCCGCCACAATATCCGGTTTTGCGATTTCCTTATCGTCTCTGATAACGACTCGACCGACCAAACCCGAAACATTTTGCACGCTCTGACAAAGGAATTCCCAAACCTTCTAGTCTTGGACAAATTCTCCGGGGGCTACAATCAAGGCGAATACACAACAAACGCTCTAAGGTCCTTACAAGAGGTTTTCTTCGCAGACGTCTTGATCCCACTGGATGTAGATGAATTTATCGGTTCCAAAACCCGAGCTGAATTTGACGAATGGCTCTCACAAATCCCAAATGGCAGCGTCGGCGCTGTAAACTGGAAAACTTTCCTACCCGAACCGTCAAAATCGGACAATCCGTTTCCACACCAGATTGGCCGGGTGCGCAAAGCGGAAAAACCACAGTACAGAAAAGCAATCCTGCGTTGCGATGGGGCATTAATCAACAATGTAATCATCAAGCAAGGCAACCACAGAATGTTCTGGGAGGATGGCACTAAAGTGCATTCAGTAAATCTAGACCGACCCTTTTATCAGCATATTCCTATCCGAAACTCAGATCAGCTAACGTCAAAAGCTGTGATTGGATGGGCTGCAAATGCCAGAAACACGTCTTCAGACAAAAAGAGAGGGCATGCAAAGCAATGGAAGAAAATTTATGAAAAGCTGACCTCTGGTGAAGGTGAAACTCTCAACCACGATGAAATAGCACAAGAGGCTGCTTGCTATCTTCAAGACGACGAAACGGCTCCTTTTCAAGAAACGACAGAGGCCGCAACTCCCATAATCTTTGGAGAGACAACTTTATCAACCGGCCAATCTCGCTCCTCTATCGCAACGATTGCGGAGGAGCTTCTGAAACTGTCTTCTGACGCTCAAATAGGACCTGAAGCGAAAATTCTCGATACCGTCGTTCGCCTACAGCCCGCCTCCAAAGTAGGTGCCGCAAAGTTCGACGGATCTTTCGACAACAATTGGCATTGGAAAAACCTCTTGGTTGACTATGCCCCATTTAAGTTCTTGGCAGATCGCTATGCGCCAAAGTCTGTGCTTGATGTCGGATGTGGCAGCGGCATCTACCTTAAATTGCTTGAAAGCATGACCAACTGCGAAATTTTAGGGCTGGACGGTATCAGCCTTGACGGAACAGTTCTGACAGAAAGCGACTATCGGCTTTGTAACTTGGAAGAACACCAAGACATTGATCAATGGTATGATCTCGCCATGTGCCTCGAAGTTTTAGAGCACCTACCAACAGACAAGACCGACGCGTCCTTAGACATCCTTGAAAGTTCAGGTGCGCATAGAATTGTCTTTTCTGCTGCGGAGCCAAAGCAGCCCGGTCGCCGTCACATCAATTGCCAACCCATCGAATACTGGCTCGAAAAATGGGCCGTTAGAGGCTGGTATCCCAACATTGTGGACACGTTCGCGTTCCGTGCGTCATCGAACTTTTCCTGGTTTAGACGCAATGTACTCATCCTCGAAAAAACAGAACCTATTCCCGGCTCAGAGGAAGCGCTTATCGAAATCGGGAATAAGCCATTTGTGCACCCACATCAGGAAAGAGGTATCTTTGCCACCTCTTTTATGAATCCCTATCCACCAGATAAACGCGGGTATGACAAAAGCCTTAATCTATCGCCGACTTAACTCGGGTCGCACTTAGCTCGCCCCTCATTCAACCGCCCCTTTGATCCGCGCCAACTGGTTCTGAAATTTCCCAAAGACCGGTACTTTATCGTAAGCCTTCTGCATGGCCCCCAACGCCGCTTCACCCTGTCCGACACGATAGGCCGCCATAGCGTAATCCCCCAACATCTTGGCCGTCGCGGTTTCAGCTGCCGCAGCTTGCCCCAGCACTTCCGCGGCCTCTTCCTTCCGCCCGAGCTCTGCCAATACCACGCCCAGCTTGTGCACATAAAGCGGATTGCCCTCCGTCAGTTTCACAATCCCACGCAGTAAGCGCAACGCACCCTTTTGATCGCCCGCGGCACCCAATACATCCGCCAACCGCATCGCATAGAGCGGCGTCTCTGGCTGCCCTTCCGCCGCTGCTTCGACCATCTTGCGGGCGCTCACGTCGCCGATGTAGCTCAGCACCAAGCCCTTCATAGATTGGAACGCCTCCGGATGTTCGAACATCACCTCTTTAGGTACATCATCCATTCGTTCTCGCATCCGTTTCAGCTGCACACTATCCTGCTTGAGCCGAGAGGCCTTGCCGTCCAACACCAACGAATGCCAATCCAACGCGATAAACCTGAAATCCCGCCGCAAGCGTTTGTTGATGACCTTCCCAACCAGATAGGAGCTTGAATTATCCTCAGTCACTTTCAGTCGAAGGTGCTGCATTATGGGCGCATCAAACGGCAAGAAGTTGTGCTGGTTCAACATGCGTTTCAGCATTAGGTTCGTGCCCGCCAAAATCACATCCTGCCGCAGTGGCTTATACAGAAACGCCTCCCGAAACGTCAGCCCTGCCCTGCGCCGCTGACCGTTGGCCCCATAACACACCGCCTCAACTGACCGCGCCGAGACAAAGTCCTCCGGCCAAATGTTCGGATCCGCCACGGCCTCCCGCGCGAACCCTGCGGCCTCCCCATATTTCTCCTGATGCAGCCGCGCGACGGCGGCATAGATGTTGATAAAGGCATTCTCCGCCCCCTGCCCCTTGATCTCATCCACGATCGAGGAGGCCACATCATAAAGCCCCGGCTGAGACAGATGCACCGCCACACGCGAAAACGCATGGGCCATGTCGCTCGCCCCGAAATAGCTCTGCGGTCGCATCAACAACCGATCCGTCGCCTTGGCATTGGCAAGCGTCATCTCCGCGTCGCTCAACACCTCTTTGAACCGCAAGCGCTGCCGCCCAGAAATCCGCGCGGCGGCGGTGCTGTAGGCGCTCAGGATCGGGGCGATGATATTGTCCACCTTGGACATCGCGTAAAGCTCAAGGAAATCGCGCTGCTCGAGGTCCAACCCCTCCAAGGGCGAAATATCCCCTATGGCTTTCAAATTCGGAAACTGTGCCTGCAACCGATCTATCGACGCTTGGCTATCGGAAAAGATCAGCGCAGTCTTCTCCGGCTCTTTCTCCAGATGCGCCTCGTAATACTCATCCGGCTCCACCTTCGACGGCCAGACGGTGTGCTTCCAAGGTTTCGTGTCCAAAATGTCCCCGCGCCGCAGGTGATAGGCAACACTCCCCGCCTCGCCTTTCGACAAGGTTTCATCCACCAGCGCACAACGTTCCTTCAGAATATCGACCAACTCGATTTGATCAAAATAGCCTCGATAGGTATCGCGGACCTCCTCATCTTCTTCCCATGGGAACAGGACAATCTCGAACCCCTCTTCAACCAAAAGGTTCCCGCCGTTCAACAAGTGCCGCTGCAACCGCTTGGGGTTCTTATCCGCGAGGAACTTCCAAAGCGGAGCCGCATCCTTCCCAAGTTCATTGTACCGGTTCTTAGACAAAAACCGCGTGGTCATCATCTGATCGGAAAACAGCTTTTCCGGATGCTCCATATTGATCGCGACGCTGTCGTTCGTCGGCCAGTAAAAGAACGGCTCCACTTCGAACTGCTCCGCGATCTTGAAGCAGTTGAGCATCATCAACAGACGCGCACCCAACCCGTCCTTGCGGGAGCCTATGATGCACCCCGCCTGCGCCATTACGACTGTTGGCCCTTAAAACTGTCCTGATTGTCCAGAAACCAGCGGTATGTGACCTGCAAACCCTGCTCTAGCCCGATGCTGGCCTGCCAGCCCAAGGACCCCAGCCGAGACACATCCATCAGCTTGCGCGGTGTCCCATCGGGCTTGGTCGTATCCTGCGTGATCGCACCCTCATACCCAACGATACCCGCAATCATCTGCGCCAGTTCGGATATGCTAACATCGGTGCCCGTACCCACATTGATATGCGATAGCATCGGGTCAGTCGCCTTGGCATAATCCTCCGCAGGCAGGCCCATCACATGTACAGACGCCGCGGCCATATCCTCCACGTGCAGGAACTCACGCCGCGGCATGCCCGTGCCCCATATCACCACCTCTGGTGCACCGGAGACCTTCGCGTCATGGAACCGCCGGATCAGCGCGGGCAACACATGGCTGGTCTCCAGATCAAAGTTGTCATGCGGCCCATAAAGGTTCGTCGGCATTATCGAGCGGTAGTCTCTGCCATACTCACGGTTATAGCTTTCGCACATCTTGATCCCCGCGATCTTCGCAATCGCATAGGGTTCATTGGTCGGCTCTAACGTGCCGGTCAAAAGAGCATCTTCCCGCATCGGCTGATCCGCTAGCCGAGGGTAAATGCAAGACGATCCAAGAAACAAAAGCCGCTGCACACCCGCCTGATGCGCCTGATGGATCACATTCGATTGGATCATCAGGTTCCCGTAAATGAACTGCCCGGGGAAGCTGTTGTTGGCCTGAATGCCACCCACACGCGCCGCAGCCAGCACCACTGCATCCGGTGTCTCATTCTGCATAAACGCGGCCACGGCGGCCTGATTGGTCAGGTCCAGCTCCGCATGGGTGCGGGCGATCACCTCATCCCCGCGTGCGGCCAGCCCAGCCGCAATCGCGCGCCCCACCATCCCACGATGTCCGGCCACATAAACACGCATCTCTAATTCTCAATCGAAACAGGCATTTCCAACCCGTGCTCTTTCAACAAAGCATGACGCTTGGCGCTTTTCAGGTCTTCTGCCACCATTTCTTTACACATCTCTTCTGCAGAGATCGTCGGCTCCCACCCAAGCTCTTTCTTGGCCTTCGAAGGATCACCCAACAGGGTCTCCACCTCCGCAGGGCGATAGTAGCGCTGATCAATCCGCACAATGACGTCGCCGACACTCAGCGCAGGCGCATCATCGCCCTCCACACTGTCAACAATCGCAACCTCATCCAGCCCCGGCCCTTCGAACCGCAACCCGATGCCAAGCTCCATCGCGCTCCACGTGATGAAATCCCGCACCGAATGTTGCTTGCCCGAGGCGATGACAAAATCATCCGGCTGATCCTGCTGCAACATCAGCCACTGCATCTGCACATAGTCTTTCGCGTGCCCCCAATCGCGCAGCGCGTCGATGTTGCCCATATACAGGCAGTCTTCTAAACCCTGCGCGATATTCGCCAAGCCCCGCGTGATCTTACGGGTCACAAACGTCTCCCCCCGCCGCGGGCTTTCGTGGTTAAACAGGATGCCATTGCAGGCATACATGCCATAGGCCTCGCGATAGTTCACAACCGTCCAATAGGCATAAAGCTTCGCAATGGCGTAAGGCGACCGAGGATAAAACGGCGTCTTCTCCGTCTGCGGCGTTTCTTGCACCAACCCATACAGCTCTGAGGTCGAGGCTTGATAAAACCGCGTCCGCTCCTCAAAGCCCAGAAACCGAATGGCTTCCAGCAACCGCAAAGTCCCTATCGCATCCACATCCGCCGTGTATTCAGGCGCCTCAAAGCTGACGGCAACGTGGCTCTGCGCCCCAAGGTTATACACTTCATCCGGCTCCACCTCACGCAAGATACGCGTCAGGTTCAGCGTGTCGGTCAGATCGCCATAGTGCAGCTTCAGCCGAGGCGACGGGTTGTGCGGGTCTTCATAGACATGATCAATCCGCTGCGTGTTGAACGAAGATGCGCGGCGCTTGATGCCGTGCACCGCATAGCCCTTTTCTAAAAGCAACTCCGTCAGGAAAGAACCGTCTTGCCCCGTGATACCTGTGATCAATGCTCTCTTTGACATTCCTGTCCCCTATCCCGCGGCCTTTGCCTGCCGTCTGAGCGTTCTAAACCTCTGCCGCGCCTGCGCACATAGTTTCGGATGCGCCTCCGCACCTCGTTCTTCAATCCCGCGCATGTACCACGGCAACGCCCGCCGCGCCCGCACCATCGGATAATACTGCTCCGGCGTCATTGTGCCATTTGCCGTGCCTAGCATCACATCTTTCAACAACCCCATCTTCCGCAACATCGGTGCTGCGAAATGGTTTGAAAAGAAGGTCTTCAGAAACACCGTATTCGGCCCCTGCAACCGCTGCGCATGTCTCACATCCAGATCGAAAAACGGATCATAGAAGACATACGCCTTGCCGACCGACCTCACCGCCTCGGCCCCATCGCCATATGGCAAATCCCAGTTCTGGTTCCGACCCATGCCATAGCGTGTTTCCCACGGCACCAAACGTTCATCCAACGTCGACTGAGGGTTGTAGGCCACCACCGTCGCCCCTGGGATCAGCTGCGAAAACACCAGCGCGCCAAAGCCACCCATCGATGATCCGGTCAACACCACGCGATCAAACTGCTCAAAGAACCCAGCCTTCGCACGGCCCTCCAAATACCCGATGATCTCCTCATCACGCAGCCACGCTTTCGTGCGGCAGATCAAACCCATATGCGACCACCCCTGATCGCGGAAAAACTTCCAGCCCCAAGGTTCCCGCGCAAAAGACAGATCATTCACCGTCGCGATGTTGTCGAAGCTGATAACCAGCACGTCCTTGGACCGCTCATGAAACGTAATCGCATGGCGGTCCAGCTTTTCCAGAAAACCGCGCCCATCGCCACCTGGATAAAGTTCCACAAACCACGGCGGCGCAGGGTCCGTCAAAATCCGCTCATGCCCACTCTTGCGATCAGGATGATCCGGCTTCAACTGATCCTTGCTCAGCTCCTCCATCACTGCGCCACCAAGAGGTTATCCGACAACCACAGCCGGAACGGATCCCAGTCCGTCCGCTGCTTGATCATTGCGATCTTTTCGCGATGCCAAGCACAGGCTGCCTCATGCAAAGCCGACAAATCCACATCCGCTTTCAACTCCGCCAACAGCGGCGCCGCTGCCAACGCGGCCTCCTGAATAGACCGATCCTCTTCCCTATTAACGTTCATATCCAACCAGTACGACTGCCCTTGATCGACGTTGATATGGTTCGTCCGCCCTCGATCCCGCTTGACCAAAAACCCCTCAAGCGACCGAACCGAATAATGATGCAACCGGCCGAAACAGTGATCAAAGCCCTTCCAAGCGCGCCAACCGATCTTATCCGCCGGAAACAGATTGCCGCCTGCATCCGACCAAGCGACATCGGCTCCCTCTTCCATGCCCTTCGGCCGATGCGGCCCGAACCGCGTGAACGTCCCATTGTTCCGGAACAAGGTCTTCAACCCATAAGCCCGCCCCGAATAGTAGGGAAATTCTGAATCGCATTTGACAAATTGCTCCGTCACCGAGCGATCCTCAAATCCAACATTCCCCGAACTGCCAAACAGCTTCCACGCAAAGGAAATCGCATCAACCGATCGCCCCGCCTTACCCTCAACCGCGTCGATCAACTCATGAAACCCGTGATCCCCAACACGGATGTTCCAAAACTCATCCACGTCCAGACACATCGCCCAGTCGCTCTCTTTCAACTTCGGCTGCCGCCGCACCCGTCGCAGCATCTGATGCTGAGGGTTCCCCCCCTCGCCCACCGCATTGTCCACATGCGTGGCCCAGCCAAGCGCTTGCAGCCGCTGTGCGATCAAATCGGTGCCATCATCACAATCATTGGTGAAAATAATGAAATGCTCCGCCCCCAGGTGCCGATGAAACGCCACCCATTCGAGCATATACGGCCCCTCGTTCTTCATCGTTGTGAAGATGACGATCTTTTCAGTCACTGCTGCCTGCCTTGTTTTTTCACAACCTTAGACCGCTTTGATCAGAAACGCAGCCTCGGGTTTCGTTTCCTCAAAAGAGATCGATAATCTGTTGTAACTCCCGCACGACCTTCTGCGGGCGCACACGCGCCGCAACGCTCGCTATGCGGTCCAATCCATCCTGCCAGACATCCGATTCGTAGGCCGCCCGCGCCAACTCGATCCCTGTCGCAACGCTTTGCGGCGCATCATCGTCAATAAAAAAGGGGTAGTCATCACCCAAGTAATGCACCGCGTCATCGACCTGCCTGTTTACCAAAACATTGGCCCCAACAGCCGCCGCGTTGAACCCCTTGGTAAAAGGTTTCGTCGGGCATATCCCCAAATCTCGCCACGTGATTTCTGGCCGCACGCAAAGATGCAAATTTGCTTCCGTCATCGCCTGAAAAAACGCCTCTATCTCGCGGGTATCATAGTTCGGAACCTGAGTGTCAGGCGGATACATCGCCAAATCAGTCGTATTCTCCGCTGCTCCAAAATACCCCGGTACCAACCGATCATACGCGCCAACCTGCAAAGCTGCCAATCGCGGATCAGCGTGATGGCGAAGATGCATAACCTGCCCGTGCCCGCTTTGATCCAGCTGAGACAGATGCGCTTTCATCTCGCCTTCCGCTTTGCGCGAACACGCGATGTGCACGTCAATGAAACCCGGCTCCATTGGTTTGATCACCACGTCCAAGTGATCAAGACAGGTTCCTGCTGCAACCTCTCTGATGTCCCCCCGAACGTCTTCCCCAATATGGGAAATTGCGGATTTATGGAAAATCACCACCGCATCTCGGCACGCCTCAACAAATCGACGGACGCGCTCGATCTTATCGACCCTCGGAACAAACACTGTCCCGATCTGGTACCTCGTTTCCGGTAGAAACTGCGACGCCATCGCGCTCAGTTGATCGACGCGCATGATCTTGCCGCCCATGTTGATCTGATTGCGCCGGAAAGCAAAAAGAACCTTACGGGCTGCCATCAACTGGGGTCCGACGACCGCGGTGCAAACGGATATAGCCACAGATTTAAATCAGGCCGCTTGGCCACGTTGGGGAAATCCAACGCCGTCGGATACCAAGTTTCGGACCTGCGCCGTTCCACCAGATCAGAGCGGACGAATGACACCTCCAACAAACCCGGCACAAAAAATGTCTCAATCGGCACCAAAGGCCGCGCGTTGTTTGCGTGCACATGGAACAGTGTGAACTGCGCGTTCAACTTTTCCATCACACGCCGGAATTGCCCAGCGAACTTCGGGCGCGGCAAGCGGCCCAAACTGTGAAACTCCAGAAAAATCTGACTGAACTGCCCAAGCGACTTTTCCGAGATCCGATCAAAGACATCCCACTCCGACCCTTCAACATCCATCTTCAAGATCGCGTCGGTTAACTTGATCCCCAACCGCTCCGTATGAGTCTCAATCGTAAAGACCAGATCATCTGGTCGATCCTCTCCGGCCACGCCTTCGCGGGTAAAGGTAATATTGGGATGCGCAACGGGCGCTTTCGGGATCGTATGATCAAACTGCCAAACCTTGAATCCGGCCTCAGCCATTTCAAGATCAAAGCTTACCTCATCCGCGATGCCATAGCTCAACACCGCCTGATGAGGCCGCAAGTTTTCAGCGACCACATAACCGCCGTCACCCTTCCGCCCAATGCGAAATTTCTCCAGATCAATGTCCCATGGCGTCAAAAGCGCCAATCGGTCAAAGATCGTATCCATCTCTGAACTGCTCACAGTCTGTGCCTGCCTGTTTTTTGTGGAACCCTACTGAACCCCGCGCAAAACAAAAGAGGCGCAAAGGCGTTATTCCGGCGCTGTGTCTTCAGTATCAAACACGCCCGGCAGCATGTCGTCCCAAAACTCAAAGATCGTTTCGGCATTCAGCGCTGACATCCAGCCATGCGCCTCAAAATCCTGGCGCGATGCCGCGTCTTCGATCCGGCTCATGAACAACCGCTTATCCGCATCCCGCTGCGTCGGCGTCCGCGCCGCCACGGTATCCCGAACCGCCATCAGCTTGCGCGCGCGGGCAGAGGACGGCTTAGGCTCTGCCGCCTCCCCTACCCCATAATCCGCCTTCAAAGCGGCGGAGAGATAGCTGACAGGGTTCTGAACCCCCTTTTGCCCCTGCACGTAGGAGATTTTCTCAGCCACATAAGCGTCGCCATGCTCATTGATCCACTGCCGCGCCAACCGGTCGCTGACCCCCTGCCCCCGTAGCCGATCATAAACAGGCGTATTCCGCGCACCCTCGCCATCATCAATGTCCAGTATCGCCAGTTGCGGGTTCTCTTTAATCTTGAAGCGGATATGGCTCACCGCGCGGCCCATCTTGCGGGTTTCAGGCGTCACGATAATGTTGGAGGTCTTGTTCACCTCCGCCACCGCTGGTTTGATGATCTTTGCGTTGAGATGTTTGAACACCTCGTAATAGGCACTGTCGCTCACGCCCATCAGTCGCCGGAACAATTCCAACTTCCACCAACCGGTGCTGCCGGTGCGCACAAAGCGATAGCAATTCTCATAAAGCGCCAGCGCGTGCCCACTTGTGAACCGCCGCTGGATGTTCAGATTGATCAGCGCAAACACCTTCGGGTCATGCAGCTTCTCCGCCAACGCCGCAGAATAGGAATACTCGCACACCCCGCCCTTCAGCTTGGCATAGGCTAGAAGGCTCGAGACACCCCATTCCTGCTGCCCGTCCGCATCGAGCATGTCCCATTCCGCCAACGTCTCAACCAACCCACGGAGCGAGGCTTTCAGCGTCTCCATGTCATTCGAGTTATACCCAATCATCGCGCACAACGTTCGCGCATCGATCCGATGCGTCGTCTGATGGATCAGCGTGTCATAGGCATTCAGAAGCAGCACATTCGACAACTTACGCTGCAACAGCGTCAGCTTGCCGCTCACATGGATCGCGGCCACGTTCTTCTTCACCGACCCACGCCTCAGCGCGCCCGTCAGTTCGACGTTGATATCCTTGGCGGTCTGCTCTGCCATCTGTCCGACTCTATTGGTCTTTCGCGCAACTATGACAGAAAAGGAACCTCACGGCAACAAATCCTTGGGCACCTTTATATGGGTCTGAACTATCCTGTAGCTGGGTACCTTTCACATAAGGTACCTTGATTTCCTACGCCGAAAGGTATCCAAATACAGGACAGTTTACGCCGCTTCTGTGGATAACCCTGTGCATATCGACACAAACACGAGGCATACCGAGTCTTGGTCCCTCAAAGCCCGCGAATCGGCTCTGCTCCCCCTGCATCCGGCCCCCTTTCGTCCTGCAAACCGGCACCTTTCATCCCGTATACGGTCACCAAATTCGACATAGGCCTCTGATATTAAACGTTTTTTGAGAAACAAATACCTTAAAGACTCCAAACAAATAAAACAGCTTTTCTGCGTTCATTTTACCTTATTAGGGTCTATTCTAGCTCAGAATGACCTTTCTGATTCTCAAATTCTATTTCATGTGCGATAGTTTGCGAGAAACCATAATAACTTGCAGACATTGAGGCAAACACATGTCATCCGCTTCCAAAGCGCCCGTGCCCCCATATCTCAACATCGATCCGGCAACAGCAGCAGCCAAGCTCTCTGATCCTATCGACACCACACGATTCGCAAAAGCCGCCGCTTTCGCTGCGAAAGGCCGAGAAGATCTGGCCAAGCGCGGCCACGCCCCTGATGGCGCCAAACGGCTACGCCGGTTCTCCACGTGGGAGGTCTGTCGCTATCTGATTCCCGTCGCGGCCTCGCACTTCCGCCGTGTCCTGAAGGCCAATCCAGACCTCCCCCAAGGCACTGGTGAGGGCAATTCCAAGTGGTTCACTCTGGACGATGTCTTAACCTTGCGGAAACACTTTGCGAGCGAAGGTGCTGCTGACCGTGAATACCTCCCCTACCGGCCCGAGGGTTTGCCTGCCAAGATCATCAGCGTTGCCAATTTTAAAGGCGGCGTGGGCAAAACCTCCACCGCGGCGCATCTGGCCATGTCCGCCGCGCTCGACGGCTACAAAGTGCTGGTGATCGACCTCGACAGCCAAGGCTCCATGACCTCGATCATGGGCGGTCAGGTGCAGGACGAATGGCAAACTACCTTCCCTCTGATGGCCAAAGATTTCGCCATGCACCTCGAAGCCGAGGCTAGAGAGTTTCGCAGCGAAACTCCGCAACTGGACGAAACGCTGCAAGAGGCGCGCAACATGGCCGCCCGCGATCTGATCCAGTCCACCCATTGGCCCAACATCGATCTGATCGGCGCGCAGCTGAACCTCTACTGGGCCGAGTTCCAGGTGCCTGTGTGGCGCATGCAAAGCCGCTCTTGGCCGCTTTGGGATGCGTTAACCAACGCACTGTCTGGTGAGGGTATCTTAGAAGACTACGACGTAATCCTCCTCGATACGCCACCTGCCCTTGGGTACCTCACCATCAACGCGCTCGCCGCAGCAGACATCCTGCTTGTCCCGCTGGGCGCATCTTTCTTGGAGTTCGACAGCACAGGTCGATTTTTCGATATGCTCTACAGCACATTCGCCTCCATCGAAGACGGGGAAAACTCTGTCCGCCGTCAGCAAGGTCTGCCCGAAATGACCTTCGAATGGGACGCCGTGCGCGCCATCGTCACCCGCTTTGAAGCCAGCCAGCAAACCGATTTGGCCAACGTCATTCAGGCCTATTTTGGCGACTTCATGACGACCTACCGGCAAGAACTGACCGCTATGGTTGGACAGGCCGGGGAGAACGTGAACGGCATCTATGAGGCCGATTATCGCGACTTCAATCGGGATACCTATGTGCGTGGTCGAGAGACGTTCGACCGCACATGGGCCGAGGTGAAAGAGGTTCTTTTGGGCACATGGTGGCGTGACCAACAAATGATGAAAGCTCAAGAGGAGCAGACCAATGGCTAAACGCAGACTGGAACCGCCAAGCGCCGACAAACTGGCCGAACTGGATGCAGAGTTTCGCAGCGAAACTCAAAAACGACCCAACCCGGCAACAGCTCCAATTGCGCAGGTCGCGGCGGAAACGGCCCCCTTGGGCACAGCCGAAAGCCCCGGCGCGCGGCTCAACCGGATGGACGCAGAGCGGCTGAAGGAGGCGGAAGAGAAGGGGCTTCTGATCCAAGAAATCCCACTCGACCAGATCGACGAAAAGACCATGATCCGAGACCGCTCCGTACTTGGCCGTGCGGAGTTGGATGAGCTCAAACTGTCGATCAGCGTCAATGGCCTGCGCCTTCCGATTGAGGTCTCGCAGAAAGAGGATGGCACCTACGCACTTCTCTCTGGCTATCGCCGCCTTCTGGTGCACCGCGAAATGGCGGAGCAGTACAAAGATGGCCCAACGACAATCAAAGCGGTCGTCGTGCCAACGAAAGACCTCGCCAGCAGCTTCATTTCCATGGTCGAGGAAAACGAAGTCCGCGAAGACCTCAGCCATTTCGAACGCGGCCGTATCGCCGTTTTGGCCGCGCGTGAGGAGGCGTTCAATAGCACCGATCACGCCATCAAACAGATGTTCTTTTCCGCCTCCAAAGCGAAGCGGTCCAAGATCAAATCCTTTGCCGAAATCTTTGAAGCCTTCGGCGACCTGCTGACCTTTGCGGAAGACATGTCCGAACGCCGTGGCCTACGTATCGTGAACGCGCTTCGGCAAGGCGGGGAAGAGCCTTTGCGCGATGCACTCTCCCGTATCGCCGCGCGGGACTTCGAAGACGAATGGAACGCGATGGAACCGATCTTGCAGCAGATCGAGGAGGGCGCACCCAAAGCTAAAAAGATGGGTCGTCCAAAAGCTGTGACACCCGCAGGCTGGGTCGGGCGCGATACACTCAGGCTCTCCACCGGCGTGACGCTGACCAAAGGCGTCGACAGCCAAGGATACTTTATCCGGCTTAAAGGACGCGCGGTGGATGTGGAAACCGTCGAAACCGCGATGATCGAATTGCAGCGTTTGTTCGAAAAAGGGTAGTTTCGCTGCGAAACTTTTTGATAAATGTATTAAATACAAATACTTACATATATTGGACGCCCAAAACACTCACCGTTTCGCTGGGAAACCCGAAACGGTGGTTCGGTTTGGCTGGACGAGCTGGATGATCTGACAGTCACGCAGTTGATCGCGGATGAGGTCGATTTGCGTGTGGGGCAGGATCTAACAGTTAATGCGATTGCAACGGGTCGGGCGGCGATTGAAACCGTTGCTGGCGATTTGATCGCCCGCTTTGTTGATCGCGATTTGGTGTTTGAGGATATTCGCGCAGGCGGTGACGGGGCGTTGACCGTTGTGGCGGATGTGGATGTGACCGGCGGTGTGGTTGAGACGGATCGCGGCGATCTGACCTTGACGGTGAACGGGGCTTTGACCCAAGACGCGCCGTCTCGGATCAGCAGCGGGACGGGTGAAGTGGATGTCACCGTGATTGGTGATCTGTTGGCGAACCGGATTGAGACCGGTGGGGCATGTTTGGCGCTGACGGTTGGTGGCGCGATTGATGCGCTTGATCCGGCGGTGGTGGTGATAGTGGCTGTTGCGGCTGGGGCTTTAACGCAGTTGCGGTTGGGCGAAAGCGTAGAGAATACTCCGTTGGGTCTTGGCATTGATGTCAGCCGTTTGGACGCGGAAGTGGCTCGCGGTGATCTGGACCTGCGGGAAGAGACCGATGTTGAGGTGGTTCAGCTCACGGCGCTGAGCGGCGATCTTGATCTGAGCGCGCGGGGTGATGTCACCTTGGGTGCGGTGACGGCGCAGGGTGGAACGGCGACGATCACTGCGGGTGGCGCTTGCCAATTCGGAACAGGGTGATCTGACGCTGAACGCCGGTCAGATGGATTTGGGTCTGCTGGGTACGGGTGGTACGCTGACCCTGACAACCACCGGCGACTTGCAGTTGAACCTGATCGGGGCGGGTCAGATTGATCTGGTAGATGAATTTGCGCTGGAGCTGATCGACCGTGGTGATCCGCGCTATGGTTTGGTGACGCTGGCGTCTCCTGCAGAGTTGAACCTGACCGCCTTGGATGAGGGTGCGACGATCGAGGTGCATTTGGCGCAGGTGACAGAGCGGGCGATTTTGCGGGCGTCGAATGTGGATGTGAACATATACGATGTGACACCGCAAGATGGGCTTGAGCTGACTGTCACGGATGCCATGGGTGGGTTCGCTGTGACGGATGTTGACGTGATTGGCGACGGGACGATTGGCGTGCTGGACGATCCGTTTGTGCCGGGTCTGGTGCCTTTGGAGAACCGTTTGCTGGCAGAGACGCGGCCCTTTGATCTAAACCTCACCGGATCGACGGGTGAGCTGGTGGTGGTCAACGGCCGGATTGCGAGCGGTGAAGTGACCCATGCGGGGCCGGTTCTGACGGTGCGCGACACGCAAATCGCTGGTGATGTCTGGTTCCGGCAGTGGGCTTTGATCTGCTAGGTACGGTTGAGTTCAAAGGGCTGGTGCCAGAGGCGAATGCGCAGATCCTTGCGTTGGACAACCGGAATGATCCGACCGTGCCGTTGGGTGAGGTGAATTTCTTCCTTGCGCAAGGTGCGGCGTTGATTACCGAGAATGAGTTCGAGCTGACCCGCGACATTGATGCGCTTGTTGGCAATGAAGCGCCTGCGACGCTGACGGAAGTGTTGCTGGATCAGTTGGAAATCCTCACGACGGGGCCACAGTTGAACACGCGCACGAGTGGACGGGTGTCAGCGGCTGAGGAGTTGATGTTCCTCTTTGCACCGGACGTGAATGCGCCGGGGCAGGTTGAACTGCCGTTCATGGTCTCGAGTTTGGAGCGTTAAGCGGGCGCCGTTGTCGCGGTTTGCTCTTTCGGGAAGGGCATCATTTTGCCGCCTTCCTCATCATAGAGCTTCCACCGAAAGCAGGCCAAACCCTGTAAGAACCCGATCTTGACGGGTTGCAAAAGACCTTGGGCTTCGAGGAATTCATGCGCCTCTTTCAGCTTATAGCCGGGAATTTTGGCGTTGAGGTGGTGCAGGTCGTGATAGCCGATGTTCATCACGGCCTTATGAAACAGCCACCCCCAATCCAGAACGGATGATCCTTCCAAAGCGCCAGTGGCGAAATCCATGTCGGGGCGCGTGCCCCAATGGATGTTTTCAAAATTGTGCACGATGTAGGGGATCAGCACGCCGAGCGTTGAGGTGAGGTAGATAATCAAGAGCCAAACCCAGAGGCCATTGGGGCCCGCAATCAGATAGGTCAGACCAATCTGGCCGAGGATCAGCAGGTTGTGCACGATCTGATCTCCGATCCCAGTTTTGAGGCAACACAGGGGAAACCGGCGCAGCAGGAGGTAGACGATGAAAGGGCCGGTGAAGATCAGCACGAACGGGCTGCGGTAGATGCGGTAGGCAAGGCGTTTCCAGAAACCGGCGTGCTCCCATTCCCTCAGGGTCATCACGTAGATCTCAAAGGTGTCGCGACGGTCGAGGTCGCTGACATGGGCGTGGTGGAGGTTGTGGTTATAGCGCGTCGCCTCATAGGGCGTCATGGCGATGGGAGAGAGCAGCTTGCCCGTGATGTCATTGGTCGAGCGCATCTTGAAAAACGACCGGTGGATGCAATCGTGCTGGATCATATAGATCCGCATGGTCATTGCGATGGTGATGACCATGGCTGGAATGAACAGCCAGAGGTTTGCGTATTGCGTGATGGCAATTAGGTAGGCTGGGATGTAGAGACCGAGGGTTCCTGCAAGTTCTCGCCACGCCCGTGGATTGTCTGACGTCGCAAATTGGCGGGCTGCCTTGCGAAGCTCCATCACACGGTCGCTCATTATGACCTCAAAAATTTATTAACGAATTAAAAACAGGCTAATGTGGATTGGCTTCTTTGATCAAGTGTTGTGTCACTTTTCGTCTTTGTCTGATTTTCGGTTCTGCAAATAGCGGATGCCAAAAAACAGGATGACAAAGGCTGCGGACCAGGCGAGGAGGTCGACAAGGTAGGCGGGCATTTCAAATTACTCCGAGGTGCTTTGGATAGGACATAGCATTTGCGGCATGGATGACGAACCGCAAAGTTACGATGTCACCCCTTGGGAGTATCGGGAAAGGCGGTCGGCGAGGATGCCGACGGCGGTGTGCAAGATCACGGTGATGATTGCCAAGGTAATGAGGCTGGCAAACATGAGGTCGATTTTGACACGCCCGCTGGCCAATAGCATCAGATAGCCGAGCCCTTCGGACGATCCGACCCATTCGCCGATGACGGCTCCGATGGGGGCGTAGACAGCGGCAAGGCGCAGACCCGTTGCCAAGGAGGGCAGGGCGTGTGGGATGCGGATGCGGCGCATGATTTGGTTTTTGGTTGCACCCATCGTGCGGGCGAGGTCGATGAGGCCTGTGTCCACGCGGCTGAGACCGTCGTGGAACGCTGAGGTGACGGGAAAGTAGATGATCAGAACCGCCATCACGATTTTGGAAGCCATGCCGTAGCCGAACCAAAGGGTAAGGATTGGGGCGAGGGCAAAGACCGGCACGGCTTGGGTAAAGACAAGAATGGGCAGCATCAGCCGTTGTAGGGTCTGTGAGCTGGCGAGTTGGATGGCCGTGACCGCCCCTAGTACGGTCCCGATCAGCAAGCCGATGATGACTTCGGTGATTGTTACCATCGCATGTTCTGCGATCAGGGCGCGGCTGGTGTAGGCTGCCTCCGCCACTTGTAGCGGCGAAGGCAGGATGAACTTTGGCACACCGGTGATCCAGACAATCGCTTGCCAAAGGACCAGTCCCACCACCATCGCAGCGATGCCATAAAGCCACCTCATGCGCGGAACCCCCGCATATGGGCCAAGAGCTCTGATTGGGCTGAGAGCGTCTCAGCGGCGTCTACAGGGCGTATGGGTAGGATTGGCGACACTGGCCATTGTTTCGCCTCTGAGGGCGTCAGGAGGACGATTTGATGGGCCATACGGGCCGCTTCACCGGGGTCGTGGGTGACGAGCATTACCGTTTTATCTGACAGCACCTCTGCTGCGAGTTCTTGCATGTCGGCGCGGGTGCCTGCGTCGAGGGCGGAGAAGGGTTCGTCCAGCAGCACGATGGGGCGGTCTTCCATCAGCGTGCGCGCAAGGGCGGCGCGTTGGCGCATGCCGCCAGAGAGGGCGGCGGGTTTCTTGGTTTGATGCTCTGAAAGGCCGACGCGGGCGAGGAGCGTTTGGGCGCGGTCGAGGTCGGGTTTTTCATCCCGTAAACGGGCACCTAACACGGTGTTTTCCAGAACGGTCAGCCACGGCAGGAGCAGATCGGATTGCGCCATGTAGCTGATGCGGTTTTCCAGTGGCTGGGCGTCCGAAGCTTTGATGGAGCCGGTGAAGGTGCCAGCGGTGTCGAGGCCAAGGATCAGGCGTAGGATCGTGGATTTCCCGACGCCAGAAGGACCGAGGAGGCAGGTCCATTCGGCTGCGGGTAGGGTCAGTGTGATGCCATCAAAGAGCGTGCGCCCGTCGATGGCATGGCTGCCGTGCAGCGTTATGGAGGGGGCCAGGCTCACGCGCCGCGCAGTCCCATACCCCAGAAGCTGACTTCGAGTTCTGTCGCTCTGGTAAAACGGTTTTGCAGGTGGTCCCACCGGGGGGCGCTTTGCGGGTCATCGCCGAGGCGGCGGGTGACGGCGGCGTCGAGCATGGTGCCGACGGTTTCGCAGACCTCTTGGTATTCCGTACCTGCGTAGGTGTTGATCCAGTCTTTATACGGGTCGGCGTGGTCTGTGCCGAGCCGTGCGCCAATTTCGCCGTAACCAAAGACGCAAGGCGCGAGAGCTGCCATTAGATCAAGGAAATCGCCTTGTAGCCCTGCGTCCATCACGTAGCGGGTGTAGGCGAGGTTTTCGGCTTCTTCGGCAGCGGTGAAAAGGGTTTCCTCATCGATGCCTTCGGCGGCACAGGTTTGCACGTGCAGCGCCATTTCGTGGTTCACGAGCGCGTCGACGGTGCCTGCGCAAACCTTCATTTCGTCCAAGGTTTCGGACTTCACCACACCCAGCGACCACGCGCGAGAGAAGTGGATCAGGAAGACGTAGTCCTGCACGAGGTAATGCAGGAACGCTGCGCGTGGCAGGGTGCCGTCGCGCAAGCCTTCCACAAAGGCATGGCGGGTGTAGTCTTCCCACGCTTGGCCCGCGCCAGCCCGAAGGCTGGCGAAGGTTGCACTAAAGCTCACGCTCATTTCGCGGTCACATCAATTGTGATGGTGGACACATCGTTGATGGATGGAATCAGGCCTGCTTCGTTCAAGAACACCTCAAACGCTTCATAGCGACCTTCGTCCATCGCGGTCGGGCGCAGGGCGAAGCGGGGCAGGGTGTCGACCCATGCGCGGGCGTTGAGTTCGTCCTGAAGTTCTGCGGATGTGCCAGCGAAGATTTCCCAGCTCTCTTCTGGATGGTTAACGATGTATTGCGTTGCAAGCTCTGTCGCGGCGAGGAAGCGGGCGATCATCTCTTTGTCCATCGTTTCGGTGTTGGCGACGTAGATCAACTCGTCATAAGGCGGCAGGCCCTCTTCCTCGACGTAGAAACAGCGGCCAGCGACGCCTTCGATGTCCATCTGGTTCAGTTCGAAGTTCCGGAAGGCGCCGATGACGGCGTCAACTTGGCCGGTCATCAGGGAGGGGGAGAGCGAGAAGTTCACGTTCACCAGTTCGATGTCGTCGAGCGTCAGGTAGTAGGTGTTCAGGACCGCGCCCAAGACGGCCTCTTCCACGCCACCGACGGAGAAGCCGACCTTTTTGCCTTTTAGGTCAGCCGGTGTTTCAATGGGGCCGTCTTCGAGGGCGAGCAGGCAGTTGAGAGGCGTCGCAACCAGAGTGCCGACGCGCTGAAGTGGTAGACCTTCGTGGATTTGCAGGTGCAGCTGCGGCTGGTAGGAGATCGCGAGTTCAGCTTTGCCGGCGGCGACTAGTTTGGGCGGGTCGGAGGGGTCAGCGGGCGCGATGACTTCAACCTCAAGGCCCTGATCGGCGAAATAGCCAAGCTCTTCGGCGATGATGATCGGGCCGTGGTCGGGGTTGACAAACCAATCGAGCAGCAGGGTCATTTTGTCTTGCGCCATGGCGGGCGCTGCGAACAGGGCGGCAGCGGCGGTGAAGATGGTCAGTTTCATGATTTGGTTCCTTGGTTGGTGTTCGTGTCGCCCATGGCGATCAGGTGAATTTCGCCGTCCCAATAGGACTGCAATTTGCGGGCCGCTTGCCAGGCGCGCAGGCCAGAGCGGCAGGTGAGGATCGCCCTTTGACCCCGTTCGGGCGTCGGGCGGGTGGTGTCGAAATCGGTGACTTGGTGACGGAGAGCGGTGGGCGCGACGGGGGTCGGGGCCTCGTCTGTTCTGCGCAATTCTACGATGAAATCGTTTTGAGTCAGATGGTTATGGGTTGTGAAGGTCAACTTTGTGTCTGGTTCTGGCGCTGTGTCGAAACGGAATTGGGACGTGCGGAGCGTCGCGAAATCGACTTGCATCAGCTGGCCGAGCGGAGAGGGTGAGAAGCCGAGGATTGTGTTCAGCGCCAATTGCGCCTGCATCGCGCCGAGAGTTCCGACCACGGGGCCCATGACGCCAGCCGTGGCGCAGGTTGCGAGCTGTTGAGGCAAGTCGGGGAAGAGGGTGCGCAGGGACGGAGCGGTGCCGCAGAAGCCGCCGACATATCCTTGCAGGCCGAGGGCGGAGGCGGAGATCAGGGGTTTGCCTTGGGCGAGGCATTCGTCAGAGGCGATGTAGCTTGCCGCGAAGCTGTCGGCGCAGTCGAGGATGATGTCTGCATTGGCAATCAGTTCGGGAGCCGTGTCGGGGTTCAGGGTGCCGGTGATCGGGAGCAGGGTGATATCGCTGTTGAGGGCTTGTAGGCGGTTGCACAGGGTTTGTCCCTTTGCCTGACCGACTTCGGCTTCGGTGAACAGGGTTTGGCGGTGGAGATTCGACAGCTCGACGGTGTCGGGGTCGATGATGGTGATCTGGCCGATGCCTGCTGCGGTGAGATATTGCGCGACGGGATGGCCGAGACCGCCTGCGCCGATGATCAGCGCGTGCGTTTGGGTCAGTTTGGTCTGACCGTCGTGCCCTACTTCAGGTAGGATCATTTGGCGGGCGTAACGGGTCATCGGGTGGCTGCAATCCAATCTCTGACCCGCTGTTCAGGGTCTTCGTTGAGGGTGATGTCGGTGACAGCGCTGACCACATCAGCGCCGTGGTCAAAGGCCCCTTGGGCGCGCTCGACGGACATGCCGCCGATGGCGATGAGGGGGGTGTCGCCGATAATCTCTTTCCACGTGGTGAGTTTTTCGAGGCCCTGTTCGTGCCATTTCATCTTTTTCAGGATCGTGGGGTAGATCGGGCCGAGGGCGATGTAGTCGGGGTTGAGCGCCATGGCGCGGCGCAGTTCGGCCTTGTCATGGGTGCTGATGCCGAGTTTGAGGTTTGCGGCGCGGATGCTGTCGATGTCGGCGGCGTCGAGGTCTTCTTGGCCGAGGTGTATGTAGTCGCAGCCTTCCTCAATCGCGATTTCCCAGTGGTCGTTGATGATGAGCGTGGCACCTGCTTCGCGGCAGAGGTCGCGGGCGGTGCGGATTTCTTGGCGCAGCGTGCCTTCGTCGAGGTCTTTGGCACGCAGTTGCACGAGCTTGATGCCAAGGGGCAGAAGGCGGCGGAGCCAGTCGGTGTTGTCGAAGATGGGGTAGAAGCGGTCTAGCATTTGGGTGCCTCCATATGCTCGGCTTTAGCCGAGCAGCCCCCCGCCCTCCCCCCTAGGAGGGGGGCTTCACCCCCCACCCGAGGTCGGGGGGCGGCGCTGATTTGGTAAGCCATCATGACAAGAACGCCTTTCCGATGACTGGAGTGGACGGTGCAGCCATATCGCGCGGCTCCATCGGGTCGCTGATCCGCGCTTGGACGCCTGCTTTGATCGCATTGGCGAAAGCTTCGGCCATCAGCGCCGGATCGCCTGCTTTGGCGACGGCGGTGTTCAGCAACACCGCATCATAGCCAAGTTCCATCGCTTGCGCCGCATGGCTGGGCAGGCCGAGGCCCGCGTCCACCACCAGCGGGATTTCTGGGAAGTGTGCACGCATTGCGCGGAGGCCGAAGACGTTGTTCAGTCCTTGGCCCGAGCCGATGGGTGCGCCCCATGGCATCAGCACTTCGCACCCCGCATCCACCAGCTTGCCCGCGACAACTAGGTCTTCGGTGCAATACGGGAACACTTCGAACCCATCTTCAGAGAGGATGCGCGCGGCTTCCGTCAGGCCAAAGACGTCGGGTTGCAGGGTGTCCTCTTCCCCGATGACTTCGAGCTTGATCCATTTGGTGCCGAACACTTCGCGCGCCATATGGGCGGTGGTCACGGCCTCTTTGACGGTGTGGCAGCCAGCGGTGTTGGGCAGGATATGAACGCCAAGGTCTTTGATCAGCGCCCAGAAGTCTTGGCCCGCGCGGTCCTGCCCGCTTTCGCGGCGGAGCGAGACGGTGGCGACGGAAGCGCCGGAGCGTTTGAACGCCTCGGCAAGGATCGCGGGCGAGGGGTATTGCGCGGTGCCGAGCATGAAACCGTTATCGAGGGTGACGCCGTAGAAATAACGCATCGCTCAGCCCCCCTGCATTGGGGCGAGGACTTCGATCTGGTCGCCTTCGGTAAGGGTATGGGAGCCGCGTAGGGTCGCGGGTACAAAATCGCCGTTTACGGCTGTGGCAACGGTCGCCTCGGCATATCCGTTCTCTTTCAGTACCGCGTCGAGGGTTGTGGCCTCTGTCGTGATCGGATCACCATTAAGCTGCAGTTTCATCCATCACCTCCGGTGTGGCGTTGTCGAATATCGTTTCGGCCACCATGCGGGCGAGTGCGGGGGCCAGAAGGAAGCCGTGGCGGAAAAGGCCGTTGGCTTGAATCAGTTTCCCGTCGCGGCGGATGCGCGGCAGGTTGTCGGGGAAGGCAGGGCGGTTGTCGACGCCGGTTTCGATGATCTCCGCCTCGCCAAAGGCTGGGTTCAGCGCGTAGGCGGCGGAGAGCAGTTCAAGGAGCGATCGGGCGGTGACTTTCTTGCTGGCGGTGGCTTCAATCTGGGTCGCGCCAAGCATGAATATCCCATCGCCGCGCGGCACGATGTAGAGCGGCATCCGTGGGTGTAAGAGCCTGATAGGCCGGTTAAGGGTCACATCGGGGCAAGAGAGAACGAGCATTTCTCCTTTGACGCCGCGCAGGTCTTGCAGCGTGTCTTTGGCGGCGAAACCGCGGCAATCTATGGTGAGGCCCTTGGTGGCGTGCGCCTTTGGGTCGGCTTCTTCGGCGATAAAGGCCACACCTGCTTGGATCAGGCTTTCGCGCAGAGTGGCGAGGGCTTGGCGCGGGGTCAGATGGGCTTCGGTTGCGAAGAAGAGGCCCTTGGAGAAACGATCTGCGAGATCAGGCTCTAAAGCGGCGATTTCTGCGCTGTTCAACTCTGTGAAATGGCCGGTCCGGCGGGCGAAACGGCGCAGGTCGGCCTCATCGCGTGTGGGAGAGATGACGAGCGATCCATTGCGGGTAACGGCACCTGTGTGGGCGTCCCACCAGTCGGCGGCTTCTTGGCCTAAGCGGATCACGGGTTCTTCGGCGCTTTCGCCTTCGCAATGGGGGGCGAGCATTCCGCCGGCCCACCATGAACAGGCATGCGGGCCGGGTGCACCGCCTTTGTCGTAGACCGTCACCTCGGCGCCACGGGCGTGCAAGGTCTGTGCCACGCACAGGCCCGCCACGCCGCCGCCGATGATGGTGACTTGGGTCATGCTATCCCCACATGCCGTGGAAGTGGTGCACGGGGCCGTGGCCTGCGCCAATGTCGATGTCGTCGGCGGCTTTGATCGCGGCGCGGAGGTAGTTGTGGGCAGTTTCGACGGCTTTTGGCATGTCCATCCCCTTGGCGAGGTTGGCCGCGATGGTGGAAGAATAGGTGCAACCAGTGCCATGGGTGTTGCGGGTGTTAATTCGCTGGGCCGCGAATTCGTGGCTGTCGTCTTTGGTCAGCAGCAGGTCAGTGCAGATGTCACCTTCTGCGTGCCCGCCCTTGATCAGAACCGCTTTGGGGCCAAGCGCCTGCAGGGCTTTGGCTTGGGTGGCCGGATTGTCGTCTATGCCAAGAAGCCGAGCTGCTTCGGGCAGGTTCGGCGTGAGCAAGTCTGCACGTGGTAGGATGATGGATTTGAGCGCGTCCACCGCCTCATCCTGTAGCAAGGCATCGCCAGATTTGGCGATCATGACGGGGTCGAGAACCACAGGGCCGTCGTAATCTGCAAGGGCATTGGCGACGGTTTCGATCAGCTCGGGCGAGAAGAGCATCCCGATCTTGATCGCGTCAGGGCGGATGTCTGTGAGCACCGCCTCGATCTGAGCGCCGACGACATCGACAGGTACCGGATGTACGGCTGTGACGCCGACGGTGTTCTGCGCGGTGATCGCGGTCAGGGCAGATGTGCCAAAGACGCCGTTTGCGCTGAAGGCTTTCAGGTCGGCCTGAATCCCCGCGCCGCCGCCGCTGTCAGAACCTGCGATTGTCAGTGCCTTTGCGACCATGATGGCCCCCTATGTCAAAGGGCGCATCGAGCGGGGGGTTTACGGAGTGGTTGCGGTTGGTGTCGCACTGTTACCCGTTCCCTACGCCGGAATTGCCCGGATCAGGTTCGACGGGTCGGTATCGCTACCTCTCAGCCACAGGGCCCCCCGACGGATTTGAGGGGTGTTTAGCTGACGTTGGGGGAGGGTGCAAGGTGGGGAGCGTTTCGTAAGCCGACCCTGCGGGGCGAGTTTACTTGCCAAGATGAAAGAGCTTACTGTGCAAAAATGAAAAAGAGGCACACATGAAAGTTGATGGCACACACTACCGGTCGCTTTGGTGGAACGAGGCGGATGCGGCGCTGGAGATTATTGATCAGCGTTGGTTGCCGCATGAGTTTGTGACGCAGCAGCTTGGGTCTTTGCAGGACTATGCAACGGCGATCCATGAGTTGCGGGTTCGGGGGGCGCCTTTGATCGGGGCGGCGGCGGCTTATGGGGTGGCTTTTGCTATGCAGCAGGAGCCGACGGATCGGGCGTTTGACGAGGCGTATAAGTTGCTTCATGCGACGCGGCCGACGGCGATTAACCTCAAATGGGCGTTGGATCGGGCGCGGGCGGTTGTGATGCCCTTGCCTGAGGGCGAGCGGTTCGCGGCGGCTTTGCTGTTTGCCCATGATCTGGCGGATGCGGATGTGGAGACCAATCGGATGATTGGGGTGCATGGGCTGGAGATTATTCGCGAGCTTGCGGCGGGGAAACCTGCTGGCGAGCCGGTGAACCTTTTGACCCATTGTAATGCTGGTTGGATTGCCACGGTAGATTGGGGGACGGCGACCTCGCCGATGTATCACGCGCATGATGCGGGTATTCCAATCCACACTTGGGTGGATGAAACGCGGCCACGAAACCAAGGTTCTTTAACCTCTTGGGAGTTGGGGAGCCATGGGATCCCACATACCTATATCGTCGACAACGCCGGTGGGCATCTGATGCAGCACGGGCAGGTCGATATGGTGATTGTGGGCACGGATCGGACCACGCGCGCAGGGGATGTGTGCAATAAGATCGGGACGTATCTCAAGGCTCTGGCGGCAAAGGCGAATGGCGTGCCGTTCTATGTCGCGTTGCCGTCATCAACGATTGACTGGACGGTGAGGGATGGACGGCGCGAGATCCCGATTGAGGAACGCGATGGTCGCGAGATCAGCCATATCTTCTGGGGCAAGAACGCTGCCGGTGTGGTGACAGAGGTACAGATTACGCCTGATGGCGCGCAGGTGGCGAACCCGGCGTTTGATGTGACGCCCGCGGAATTGTTGACGGGATTGATCACAGAGCGGGGTGTTTGCGAGGCGTCGGAAGAGGCGCTGGCCGCGATGTTCCCGGATTTGGCGGGATGATGCTGTACGAAAACACGGTCGAGACCCGGCAGGCGATCATTGACGCCTGTTTGCGGATGAATGCGGAAGGCATCAATCAGGGTACCTCTGGCAATATCTCTGTTCGGGCGGGGGAGGAGATGCTGATCACGCCTTCGGGCATTCCTTATGATCAGATGACGCCGCAGGATATTGTGCGGGTTCGGTTGGATGACGGGTATGTGCGGGGGCTTCATAAGCCGTCTTCTGAGTGGCGGTTTCATCGTGATCTGCTGGTTGGGCGACCGGATATGCAGGTGGTTGTGCACGCGCATCCGGTACATTGCGCAGCACTTTCGATGCTGCGGGAGCCGATCATCCCAGCGTGCCACTACATGGTCGGACTGTTTGGCGGGTCGGACGTTCCTGTCGCAGGATACGCGCGGTATGGGTCAGCGGCCTTGTCTGAGGCGGTTGTTGAGGCCATGGCGGACAGGCACGGTTGTTTGATGGCCAATCATGGCGCGACGGTTCTGGGCGAAGACCTTGGCAAAGCCCTATGGCGTTTGGGTGAGTTGGAGATGCTCTCGCAGAGTTATCTGGCTGCGCGGGCAGCGGGTAAAGTTGTTTTGCTTTCGGATCAGGAGATGGCCGAGGCGATTGAGGCTTTTAAGGATTATGGGCCGAAGTAGGCTTAAGGCCAATTACGATCGCGTCGCCAACTTCAGTACGATTTCCATCGCCTTTTGGAAGTCCGACAGTTCTGCGGCGGACCCACGACGAAAGGCCTGCTCGTTTTCTGAAAGTTTGGCAGGTTGGAAGAGGGTTTCTCGACCCGGAAAGAACTCTGCGAAAAAGTCGCTGTCGGATTGGGTGAGATGTTCGTCCATCCAAGCGCGCTCATCTGGCTCTAGTACATCGTTCTTGCGGTACATCACAGGGTCATCAGGCACCAAACGCCGCAACTGGCGGCTTTCTTTCCGACCAAAAGTTCGGGTGACTATCCCGAAAGCCTCACTAGCAACACGGGAAAGCGACGGGTTGGAGGAACGGTCCAATTGGACCTCGCTCGGTAGCTGGACGGCCAAACGATCCAAGAAATCTTCGACAACATTTTCGTTTTTCAGGGATTGGCGATCATAAAGGTAGGGTTCAATCGAAGCACCGGGATAGGCCGTTTTGAGGCGTGCAACCTGACCGCTGTAGTTATAGTCCTTTGGTTTCTCTTTGATGGCGTTCAGCCGGTTTGAGATAAAGCTTATCCCCTCGCCTCCCAGACGGCTGTTCTTTGCGCGCTGTTTATACTCTGCTTCGAAGTAGTCGCTGTATCGTCTGCAATAAAACACAATACGGAGGTCTTCGTTAGGGACGCCGTCAAAGACTTTTGCCAATTCTGGGTGATTAGCGGAATACAAGGCTTCTGACGAGATAAGGCAAACCTTATCTCGATGATTGGCATATTCATCCGCGATCTTGTCTCGATAGAGGCCTACGGTATCAAGCTGCCGATTGAGATCGAACAAAAGGCGATTGTGGCTAATGGGCAGGTTCCCGCTTCCGTCGGGACGTCTGCGACCTGCTTCGAGATAGCGTAACCCCATGCTGTCCAAATGATTTTGGTTCGCGCGCAAAAACGCCTGAAGCGCAGTCGTGCCGGTCTTTGGCATCCCAATGTGCAGACAAAGCATCTTCGGCTCCTAACCTCCGACCGATTGGGGTGCCGCAGGATGGGCGATCATTTCATCCATCAGCCGCATCATTTCGGGGTCTTTCCGCAGCTCTTTGATCTTGGCGCGGTGCAGATCGCAGGCAGCGTGATGAAGGAGGGCGGTTTCGGGGTCTGAAATCAGATCATCAAAGATGGCTTGTTTCTGCGGTGCGATGGCGTCAATGGAATGATCTTCAACTACGTTGTGGTTCATCTTGTGCCAGTAGTCCAAGCCAAGGCTTTCGCCGCCGTGGTGCGCTCGCCCGCGCAGTTTTTTGACCAGATAGCTTTCGCAGGATTTCAACGCGTAGTGATTGAGTTGGACGAGATCATAACCAACAGAATCTACAGTTGAACGCCAGCTGCCTTGAAAGTAGCGTTCCGGCATAGGTTGGCCGGAACCATTGTACCAGTGGCAATCCGCCATGCCCTCTACATTCGGGCGCTTTGGGCGATGCACGCCGATAAATCCCCATAGGTGGCGCTTGAACATCGTCTTAAAGCCCCAAGCTTGTGGCGGTTTGCGAGTGATTTCGCGCGCGGCCATTCGGAATTGTTCTGAAAGCGGTTGATCTTCATAGGCCACCACACCAGCGTTTCCGAAAAGGCGCCAGGTCATCGAGATCATCTGCGCATCGGGGATGGCGCTGCTGAGGGCCTGCAGGGAGTGATCGCCGGTTTTGACATTGATGTGTTCATCGGCGTCGATCACGACGACCCAGTCATGTGGTTGGGCAAAATCGCCTTTCAGGAACCGTTTGTAGCCGCGTTTTTGCGGGTTCACATCGCGGCCGCGGTTGTTGTCGACGTGTGTCACAAACCCGCGCTCGGTCAAGCGACCCAACAGTTCAACTGTGCCATCGGTGCAGTCATTTGTCATAACGACAATGTTGTCGACGCCGACAGCCTTATGGTGCGCCACCCATTCAAGGATGAACGGCCCTTCGTTCTTCATCGGTGTTACGCTGATAAACCGCGCGTCATCCGTCATGGTTTGCCTCAAACCTGCGCTGCGGTTCGTGCCGCAGCTCTTCTTTATGAGGGTACACTATGCGGAGGGCTTGTGACCTCGCAAGCAAGCAAGGGTGGGTTCTTTGCAAGTGTCGCGTATATGCCCACAGGCCCTAGGAATGGTTTGCAAAGGCCCCGATGATTGCGGTCAGTTTATCGCGTGGGAGAGCAGTCTTTCGAACTGAGAACTGGGCCATGCGCCCGACCGTTTCTTCCTTTTGCAGAAAATCTTCGACAACATGGTATTTCGGCCTGTTTTCGTAATCATCGAAGAGCAGCGTTGTTTTTCTTGTCGCTTTCATCATGGCGGTCAAGGCGCAGGCGACGCGAAAACGACCATCGATAAGGATGACATCGGGATGATTGAACGTTGGTTCATCCCAGATGGACAGAGGGTAGTGATGGTAGCGTCGAAAAGCCGTTCCATCGATTGGCGTGCCCCATTTTCCAGTTTTACCGACATTAACATGCTGAACGAACGGCATTGAAACAGGCTGGGCATAGTCAAACCAGGATTGCATCATCTGCGCCCAAGACTTGTCGCTCTCCACTGAAAAGATGGTTTTGCCCGGCATCTCTGACGCAAGAACGGTTGACCCGCCGCTGCCATATTCGAGAATGACCTTTGCACGGTTATAATGATCTTCGACGAATACTGAGACGTCCGGATCAAAGGTGAGTTCCGGTCTGTCGATAGGTGGTGTGTCTTGTGGCATGGTCTGCTCGATTTTTGGTGGAGCATATCCAAGTCGGGCTCTGCGACAAAGGACTATTGTCTGTTTGGGTGATGGGTCGAACCGACCGTTGCGATCTTTTAGGTCGCTTCGAGGCTCACGTTTTCAAAACAGAGGTTGCGGCATTTCGCCGGTTCGAAGGGGCAAAACCGCCGACGATTGTGTGCAACTTGTCCACGATCCTCGATTTCTCTAATCAGGACGGCGACAAGATCGATATTCGCGGCCACACGGTTGAGATAGCCACTATCGAATATGGCGAGGATGAGGGTGGGGATTACTCCCTGATTTCGATCCCATCGCAGCAAGGTGACGGTGGTGGCGCCCATGACGAAGATGATCTTGGCACCCTGAAGGTCTATGGTGATAAGGTCACTGAAGACGACATTCAGGTGAAGAAGAAGGTCTTTGATGGGGTTGATGCCTTTGACGGGATCGACGGTTTGCCGAACCATATTGCGGGCACCAAAGAGGATGACATGCTGACCGGCACGGGTGAGGCTGACAACATCCACGGCGGGCGCGGCGAAGATGATATCCGCGCTGGCGGCGGCGATGATTTCGTCTTTGGCGGTGGCAACTCTGACACGCTGTTTGGTGAGGGCGGCAATGACTGGCTCGAAGGCAGTTGGGGCCGCAATGCCTTGGATGGCGGCGCGGGTGCAGACACGCTGGTATCCACCGCTGGTTTTGACACTATGACGGGGGGTACGGACGCGGATACCTTCCTCTTCAGTGGTAACACCCGAGGTGCGACCATCACCGATTGGGAAGCGGGCGTCGACATGATCGATCTGTCGCGCTTGGACAATGTGAATGGCTTGGGCGATGTGGGTATTGAGCAAGTCGATGCGAGGATGAGCCTTGTCACCTTCGACAACAACAAAGGCAAAGAGGTGGAAGTGACAGTTCTATCCAACGCTGCCTTTGAACTGTCAGCGACGGACTTCTTCGTTTGATCTTGATGGCGGGCGGCCTGTGGTCGCCCGTTATCATCCCACCTGCGCGATAAAGATATAGCCTGCGCCGTAGATCGTTTTGATCACTTTGGGATTGTTGGGGTCGTCATGCAGCTTGCCGCGGAGGCGCGAGATACGCACGTCGATGGTGCGGTCGAAATTATCGCTTTCGCCGTTCGATAGATCGTCCAAAATTTGATCGCGGGTGATCAGGCGGTTGGGTTTGGACAAAAAGACTCTCAGGACTTGGCCCTCGGCGAAGGACAAGCGTTCGACTTTGCCGTCGTCAGACGTTAGAAGGTGTTGTTCGAGATCAGCCGTCCAGCCGTTGAAGCGAACGATCTTTGACAACGTCGCTTCTGCCTTCGGAGCTTTACGGCGCAGCAGGGCTTTGACACGTGCGACGACCTCCGCAATCTCAAAAGGTTTGGTGATGTAGTCATCCGCGCCTAGTTCCAGCCCAACGATCTTATCTTGTGTGTTGGAGCGGCCAGAAATGATCAGGACCGCAGCGCCGGAATTGCTGGCCACCGTGTTCACCACGCTGAGACCGTCACGATCAGGCAGGCCGAGGTCAATGATGCAGACATCCGGTTTCAGCCCGCGCATGTTGCGTTCGAATTCGGAGGCGCGGGCGAAGGACAGTGTTTCAAACCCTTCTTGCTGAAGGGTCTCTGTCAGAAGATCGCGGATTTCGCGGCTGTCTTCCAAAATGGTGATGAGGCTTTGATCATCCGCCATGACTCGTTCCCTGCAAGTGCGCGGCCAGCGCGTTGTAGTCGAAAGGCTTTTGCAGGACTGGGTAAGATCGTTCAACCGTTTGTCTTAAGCTATTGGTCGCGTCCAATCCGGTGATGACCAGGGCGGGGAGGTCATTGCCCTTGGCGCGCAGCTTTTGCAGAAGGTCGAACCCTGTGCCGTCGTTACCAAGCATCAGATCGGTGACGATATAGGTGATGTCGGGCAGGTCGCTGAGCGTCAGCGCTTCGGCCATATTGTCCGCTTCGATCACTGCGTGGCCCATCCGTTGCAGATAGCCACGAATGGTTTGGCGCACGTCTGCACTGTCTTCGATGAGCAGAACAAGTCCGGGGGCAGGGGGTTCGGCGCTGAGGTACGGCAGGCGGATGGTGACTTTGGCTCCACCAGTTGGTGCATTGGCGAGGCGGATGTTGCCGTTGCTCGATTTCGCGAAGTCGAAAGCGCTGGAGAGGCCAAGGCCCCGCCCAAGGCCATCGGCCTTGGTGGTGTAGAATGGCGCGAGGGCGGTTTTTAGGGCTTCATCGGAAAATCCGGGGCCACTGTCTTGCACGACAATCTCGAAAGATGCAGCGCCAGCTTTGCGCAGGTGAATGTCGATCTCTCCCGATCCGTTGATCGCATCAACGGCGTTTAAGGTGAGGTTCAGTAGCGTATCTTGCGCAAACCCTTCGTCAAGCATCAGATACGGGTCGGTGATGTCGTTTTGGATGGTCAGTGCGATGTCCTCAGGTATCGCCGCCTGTGAAAGCGCGCGGAAACCATCGACGAAGCTGGCGATATGGGCGGGTCGGATTTGCAAAGGGCGGCGCGTGTCCAGTTGCGACAAGCCATCCAGCAATGTGCCGCCGCGTTTGGCGGCAGCTTTGATGGTGGCGGCAATATCGGCTGCCTCCGGTGGCAAGGTGTCGAGCTGCAAGAGCCTCTCGTTCTGGCCGAGGATGATCGTCAGCAGGTTGGAAAAGTCGTGGGCCAGACCGCTGGTCAGCTGCGCTGCCAATTCGCGACGGCGCGTGTGGGTCAGCGCTTGGCGCGCGTTCACTTCGTCCGTCACGTCCATCGACAAAAGATAGGCCCCTTCGATCGGGCCGTCGGCGCTGCGGTCGGGGGTAAAGGCTAATCGGATGAAGTGGCCGGTTTCTTTATGTTCGAACTCAAGCACGGGCGCTTCGCCGTTTAAGGTCCGGGAGAAAGCAGGGGCAATGGTGGCGTGAACATCTGCGCCCAAGGCTTCTGCGAATGTCATTCCGACGATCTTGTTTGGTCTGCCCGGAAGGACAGAGGCCAATTTGCGATTGGAATAGGAATAGACACCGTTTTTATCGACCCGCGCGATATGGGCAGGGGTCATGGCGTTGGTAAGGTTCAACTGATCCTGCGAAGCGGTCAGATCGCGCTTAGCCTCTTCAAGTGCTGTGATCGTCGCGGTCAGATTTCGGTTTGTTTTGGAGAGCTCCTCCGACCGCGCCAAAAGCTCTTCGGAGAGGTTGGCGGAGCGATCGCGCAACAGCGCCTCTTGCTGTTTCGCGCTTGTGATGTCGGAATAGACGGCCACCCAGCCGCCTTGCCGAAGGGGAGACCCTTCGATGGTGATTGTGGTGCCATTGGCGCGGGTGCGTTCAAGGTAATGAGGTTCAAACGTGCGCGCCTGTTCGCTGCGCTCGGCAATGAAGGTTTCGAGGTCATCAATTGGGCCATAATCCCCGCGCACGGCGAGGTATCGGATCGTATCCTCAAACGCGGCCCCAGCGGCGGTGAGGTTCTCGGGCAGATCAAACATGCGTTTGAACGGGGTGTTCACGATGACGAGTTTGAGGTCTTCGTCATAGATCGAAATCGCTTGGCTGATCAGGTTGAGACCTGAGAGCGTCATATTCAGGATTTCAGGCAGAGAGCGATCCATGCGCGATTGCTAGCACCGTTGGGGGAGGTGTGGCTAGGGGGGCGCCTGCGCGTTTTGAAGGCGTTCGAGTAGGGGATTGACCATCAGCGTTTCGATACACCGAGAAAGGGTGTATGGTTTTCACAATCAAAATCTATTCCCATCGGTCGTCGATCACCCGAGCGATGTTGATCCTTGCCGACGGCCCATTCGTTCTGGCGCAGATAACGCAGACTGGATTTCAATGATGCAGGCTCCGCTCTCCAGTGCCTCAGCGCGACCCGAAAAGCTGCGTCGTGCCCTTACGACGCCCTTGCTGACGCTCTATGGGCTTGGCGTGACAGTCGGAGCGGGGGTTTACGTTCTGGTTGGGACGACCGCGGCAGAGGCGGGGGTTATGCGCCGGTCTCCTTTGTCATTGCTGCAATTGTTGTGGCCTTCACCGCCTTTTCATATGCCGAGCTGTCCACGCGATATCCGGTCAGCGCGGGTGAAGCGGCTTATGTCGATGCGGGTTTTGGATCGCGGGTCCTCACCACTGTTGTGGGCCTCGCGGTTGCATTATCTGGTATGGTGTCGGCGGCGGCTGTTGCGATTGGGGCTGCGTCCTATCTGCAAGGGCTGATCGTTGTGTCCGATTCAGTTCTGACCATATGTGTTGTGGCCTTGATGGGCCTGATCGCGCTTTGGGGGATCAGCCAGTCGGTGAAAGTTGCGGCCACAATCACGGTGATCGAGATCGGAGGCCTTATCTTTGTTTCGGTCTGGGGGTTTGGCTTTGCGGATCCTTTGGGTGCTGGTTTTACTGAAATGATACCTCCCATAGCTGGGCCACACTGGATCGGCGTCGCTGCTGGCGTTCTTTGCCTTTGTCGGCTTTGAAGACATGGCGAATGTCGCCGAAGAAGTGAAAGATCCGGTCGGCACCATGCCCAAGGCTATCGTACTGACGCTTCTCATCGCGAGCCTGCTTTATGTGGCGACAACCACGGCCGTTCTTCTTGTCGTCCCCGTTGAAACCCTTGCAGATGCCGCTGCCCCATTGTCGACGGTGTTCACCAATGCGCCTGTGAGCATCGAACGCAGCTTTGCCAGCATTGCGATTGTGGCGACCGTTAACGGCGTTTTGATCCAGATGATTATGGCTTTGCGTGTCCTTTATGGCCTGGCAGATCGGGGATATTTGCCCGCAGTTCTGGCCACCGTATGGCAGCGCACCCAAACGCCGGTTGTCGCAACGCTCGTCGTTGTCTGTATCATCTTGTTGCTGACTCTGGCGCTGCCAATTGATGCCTTGGCTGAACGCACGTCGCAGATTGTCCTCTTTGTCTTCGTTCTGGTGAATGGGGCGCTGATACGGTTGAAACTTGGGGTCCAAAGCGAAACAGAGCACTTCAACGTACCGACGATCGTTCCCGTTCTTGGTCTGCTGACAAGTGTGCTTTTGTTCGGGACGGCGTGGCTTTAGCTGTGCAATGACGTGACCTAGCGTGCAAAGTGCATCCTTGTTCCCCGCAAGATTTCGTAACATTTGCGAAATAGTTCTGAAAAACTCCTGTCGAAAACTCTTGGTGATTGGCGCTGCGCATGTTTGCATGGTGCCAACTGGGAGGAAAAATGGGAAATACTTCGTCCGATTTGGTGACGATGCCGCAGCTGTTGGCGCGCAATGTTGCGCGCTATGGGGAGAAAGCGGCCTATCGGGAAAAAGAATTCGGGATTTGGCAATCGTGGACCTGGGCGGAAGCCTCTAACGAGATCCATCAGATTGCACGCGGCTTTGTAGCGCTTGGCCTTAAAGAAGGGGACAGCGTTGCGATCATAGGGCGCAACCGGCCCGTTCTCTACTGGTCGATGATTGCCGCTCAAATGTGTGGGGCCACGCCGGTGCCGCTCTATCAAGACGCGGTCGCGGAAGAGATGGCATATGTGCTGGACCACTGCGGCGCTCGAATCGTGATCGCGGCGGATCAGGAGCAGGTCGACAAAACCATCGAAGTGCAGGACACCGTCAAAGGCATCGAACAAGTGGTCTATGTCGATGGGCGGGGCTTGCGAAAATACGACCACAGTACGATGCATTCGATGGATGATCTTAGGGCCATGGGTAAGCCAGAGCATCAGGCAGAGCTAGACGCGCGTGCGTCGCGTCAGAACGGTGATACAACTTGCGTGATCCTCTATACCTCTGGCACGACGGGGCGGCCCAAGGGTGTGGTGCTGTCGAACAGCAATATCATTGAGACGTCGAAGAATTCGTCCGACTTTGATCATTTGCGCGCGGATGATGATGTTTTGGCCTATCTGCCGATGGGGTGGGTCGGCGACTTTATCTTCTCTATCGGGCAGGCGATGTGGACGGGGTTCTGTGTGAACTGCCCAGAGAGCGGCGATACACTGCAAACGGACCTGCGCGAGATTGGACCGACCTATTATTTCGCCCCACCGCGGGTGTTTGAGACGCAGTTGACCAATGTGATGATCCGAATGGAGGATTCCGGTCGGTTTAAGAAGTGGTTGTTCGATCACTATATGGCTCATGCCAAGAAGGTTGGGCCTGCAATCTTGGATGGTAAGAGCGTCAGCGCAGGTGATCGGTTGAAGTACCGGCTTGGCAATCTTTTTGTCTATGGGCCGCTGAAGAACACCCTTGGGTTCAGCCGCGTGCGCGTTGGCTATACCGCGGGGGAGGCGATCGGGCCGGAGATTTTTGATTTTTATCGTTCGCTCGGCATCAATCTGAAACAGCTTTATGGGCAGACGGAAGCCTCTGTTTATATCACCCAGCAACCCGATGGAGAGGTGCGCGGGGATACCGTTGGCGTGCCGTCGCCGGGGGTGGAGTTGAAGATCGCGGACAGTGGCGAAGTGTTCTACCGCTCACCGGGCGTGTTTCAGGAGTACTTCAAGAACGCTGATAGCACGGCCTCGACGAAGGACCCCGAGGGCTGGGTTGCGACGGGGGATGCGGGCTTTATCGAAGAAGGCTCCGGCCATTTGCGGATCATCGACCGTGCCAAGGACGTGGGCAAAATGGCGGATGGATCGCTCTTTGCGCCGAAGTATGTGGAGAACAAGCTGAAGTTCTTCCCCAATATTCTGGAAGCGGTCGTGTTCGGCAACGGGCGCGATCGCTGCACCGCTTTTTTGAACATCGACCTGACGGCGGTGGGCAATTGGGCGGAGCGGAACAACATCGCCTATTCCTCCTATCAAGAACTAGCTGGGCATCCGCAGGTGATGGATACCCTGCAAGCTCATGTGGAAGAGGTGAATTCCTCGGTCGCGGAAGATCCGATGTTGGCTGGCTGTCAGGTGCATCGCTTTGTCATCCTACACAAACAGCTTGATGCCGACGATGGGGAGCTGACGCGGACCCAGAAGGTGCGACGCAAGATCATCGAAGAAAAATTCGAGGATCTGATCACGGCGCTTTATGACGGATCGGGGTCCGTCTTTACCGAGACTGAAGTGACCTATGAAGACGGACGCAAGGGCAAGATTTCCGCAACCTTGGAGATCAGAGACGCGGCAGTAGTCGCGCCAATGGCGGTGGCTGCGGAATGAAAGATACAGTGGACAGCTACGTCACCGCAGACGGTCGTACGATTGGCGGCGTGATGATGGAGATGCGCAATATCACGCTGCAGTTTGGCGGTGTGAAGGCGATCTCTGACATCTCCTTTGATATTCGCGAAGGCGAAATCCGTGCGATCATTGGGCCGAATGGGGCGGGTAAATCCTCCATGCTCAATGTGATTTCGGGGTTCTATCATCCGCAAGAAGGCGAGGTTTGGTTCCGGGGCGCAAAGCGCCCGACGATGAAGCCTTATCAGGTGGCGCAACAGGGGATCGCGCGGACGTTCCAGAACATTGCGCTCTTCGAAGGGATGACCGTGCTCGATAACGTGATGACGGGCCGTCTGAACAAGATGAAGGTTGGGATGTTCGGGCAGGCGATCTGGAAAGGGGCGGCTGAGCGCGAAGAGGTTGAGAACCGAGAAGCGGTCGAGCGCGTTATCGACTTTCTTGAAATCCAAGCCATTCGGAAGACGCCGGTGGGCCGCTTGCCCTACGGGTTGAAAAAGCGCGTGGAACTGGCGCGGGCTTTGGCAGCGGAGCCGAAGCTGTTGTTGCTGGACGAACCCATGGCGGGGATGAACGTTGAAGAAAAAGAGGACATGAGCCGCTTTATCCTCGACGTGAATGACGAATTTGGCACCACAATTGCGCTGATTGAGCACGATATGGGCGTGGTGATGGACCTCAGCGACCGGGTGGTCGTAATGGATTATGGACGCAAGATTGGGGACGGTACACCGGATGAGGTGCGCAACAATCAGGACGTGATTGATGCGTATTTGGGGGTGAGCCATGATTAGGATTTTTGGTGAGGCCACCCATCGCGTCCCGGGCTTGACCCGGGACCTCTGCGCCGACCGAGAGGCCCCGGATCAGGTCCGGGGAGGGGAGAGATAAGATGTCAGCTGATTTTCTCTACGGCATAGAAGTTGTGATCAACGGGCTGATGGCTGGGGTGCTATATGCGCTGGTGGCTTTGGGGTTCGTGTTGATCTTCAAAGCCTCTGGTATCTTCAACTATGCGCAGGGTGTGATGGCCTTGTTCGCGGCGCTCACGCTTGTGGGCATCATGGAAGGACAGGTGCCGTTCTCGCATTTGATCAACGCAATCTTCGGGACCGACCTGCACTACTTTGGTTGGACTGTTCCAGCGCTTTTGGCGATCGCGATAACGGTTGTGATCATGATATTCTTCGCCTGGGCGGTGCAAAAATTCGTGTTCCGACATTTGGTCGGGCAAGAGCCAATCATTTTGTTCATGGCGACCATCGGGTTGGCTTTCTTCCTTGAGGGCGTCGGCGATTTGATGTGGGGGTCCGATATCCGCACCATCGGTTTGGGCTTGCCTCAGGGCGGGAGCCTTTGGATCGAAGAGGCGACGGCCAGCCTGGGCGGTGACGACTTCTACGGGTTCTTCCTTGATAAGTTGGATATTCTCGCCACGGCCGTGGCCGCTGTTCTGGTGGCAGCACTGGTCGCGTTTTCTCAATACACCAAACAGGGCCGCGCGATGCGCGCTGTTGCGGATGATCACCAAGCGGCGCTTTCGGTGGGTATCTCCCTCGATTTCATCTGGATTTTGGTCTGGTCCATTGCTGGTTTTGTGGCCTTGGTTGCAGGTGTCCTTTGGGGCGTGAAATCCGGCGTGCAATTCTCGCTGTCGCTCATTGCGTTGAAGGCTTTGCCAGTGCTGATGTTGGGCGGCTTTACGTCGATCCCTGGGGCCATCGTGGGTGGATTGATCATTGGAGTCGGGGAGAAGCTGTTCGAATATCTCGTAGGACCTTTGGTTGGCGGAGCAACCGAGAACTGGTTCGCTTATGTGCTGGCTCTGATTTTCCTGGTCTTCCGACCACAAGGCCTTTTCGGCGAAAAGATTATCGAGAGGGTGTAGGATATGCTGTATCGTGAGGCCGGTGACTTTAAGACGTCCTATGCGGCGGATAGCCAGACATTCCCCATTGCCTTTGACCGGTATCGCTATTGGGGCGTTTTGGCGGTAGCGTTCCTAGTCGTCCCATTCTTCGTCAATGACTATTGGGCGAACGCGATTCTAGTGCCGTTCCTGATCTACGCCATTGCCGCGATAGGGTTGAACATCCTGACGGGCTATTGTGGGCAGGTATCTTTGGGCACGGGTGGATTTATGGCTGTGGGGGCCTTTGCCTGCTACAAGCTGATGACCGCCTTCCCAGATGTGTCGATTGTTATTCACCTGATCCTCTCTGGCGTAATCACCGCGGCGGTGGGCGCGGCTTTTGGGCTGCCCAGCCTTCGGATCAAAGGGTTCTATCTGGCGGTGGCCACTTTGGCGGCACAGTTCTTTCTTGTCTGGCTCTTTAACCGTGTGCCGTGGTTCTATAACTACTCTGCCTCCGGTCAGATCAATGCGCCGGAACGGACTGTGTTCGGCGTGCCTGTGACAGGACCGAACACCGAAGCTTGGGCGCAATATTTGATCTGCCTTGTCTTTGTAACAGTGTGCGCGATCATTGCGCGCAACCTGACGCGCGGCACACAAGGCCGCACATGGATGTCGATCCGCGACATGGACATTGCGGCAGAGATCATTGGGGTGAACCCGTTGAAGGCGAAACTGACCGCCTTTGCCGTAAGCTCATTCTTCGTCGGCATCGCAGGCGCGCTGTTCTTTGCCGTCTACCTCGGCGCCGTTGAAGTGGGCGAGGTGTTCGGCATTCAGAAATCGTTCCTCGTACTATTCATGATCATCATCGGCGGCTTGGGATCGATCTTTGGGTCTTTCGCAGGGGCTGCGTTCCTTGTGATCTTGCCTGTCGCGCTGAAACTCGTGGGCGTTGACCTGCTGGGCTGGCCAACCGACCTTGTGGCGCATTTGCAGCTGGTGATCATTGGCGCATTGATCATGTTCTTCTTGATCAAGGAACCACACGGCCTTGCCCAATGGTGGCGGGTCGCGAAGGAGAAATTAAGACTGTGGCCGTTCCCTTATTAGGAGCGGTCCAACGATACGACCGGGATGAACCCGGCTTTAATCAATCGGATGAACCAAGGGAGGAGAAACCCGATGAAAATTAAAACTTTGGCCGCATTGGCCCTTTCCAGCGCATTGGTTGCTGGCTCTGCCGCAGCGGATCTTGTGATCCCTGATCTGTCTTATCGGACGGGTCCGTATGCTGCGGGTGGTACACCTGTGTCTGACGGCTATCAGGACTACTTCAACATGCTTAACGCTCGTGACGGCGGCGTCGGCGGTGTGCCTTTCCGCATTGTGGAATGTGAGACCGGCTATAACACCGAAAAAGGTGTTGAATGCTACGAGGCCACCAAAGGCGAAGGCGCGTTGATCTATCAACCGCTCTCCACCGGCATCACCTATCAGCTGATCCCCAAAGTGACAGCGGACAACATCCCACTTCACACGATGGGCTATGGCCGGACATCCGCCGCAAATGGCGAGATTTTCCGCAACGTGTTTAACTATCCTGCGAACTACTGGGATGCGGCCTCTGTTGCTGTGAACTACCTGTTGGATGAGAACGGCGGATCGCTGGACGGCAAAACCATCGCGCTGGTCTATCACAACTCTGCATATGGTAAGGAGCCGATCCGCACATTGGAAGCGCTGTCCGAGATGCACGGGTTTGACTTCACACAGATCGCTGTGGACCACCCAGGTCAGGAACAGAAGTCACAGTGGCTGCAAATCCGTCGTGAACGCCCAGACTATGTTCTGATGTGGGGCTGGGGTGTGATGAACCAGGTTGCTGTTCAAGAAGCCGCGAACATTGGTTTCCCTATGGAGAACTTCATCGGCAACTGGTGGTCTGGTGCAGAGCATGACGTGACACCTGCGGGCATGGCAGCGGATGGCTACAAGTCGCTGAACATGAACCGTGTGGGTGACCTCGCTGTGTTTGATGACATCAAGACACTTGTACACGATGCAGGCAACGCGGCGGGTGACGGATCGAACCTTGGGTCGGTGCTTTACACACGCGGTATGTATGCAGCGATGCTGGCAGCGGAAGCTGTCGCCAAAGCGCAAGAAATCCACGGTGTGGCAGAGATCACGCCAGCGATGATGCGCGACGGTATGGAAGCGCTGGAAATCACGGATGAGCGGATGGCTGAGCTGGGCATGGCGGGCGTTGGCCCTGCGTTCTCTGTCAGTTGTTCTGATCACGGCGGGTCTGGTCTTGGTATCGTTCAGCAGTGGGATGCCGCGGCAGGCAACTGGGTTGCTCTGACCGACTACATCGCGCCTGACGATAGCGTCACCGGTCCTCTGATCGCCGAAGATTCCGCTGCGTTTGCGGCTGAGAACGGCATCGAGCCTGGCTGCTCCTAAGAGCTTTGCGGGCGGCCCAAGCTGGGCTGCCCGTTTTTGAGTTTATTGACCAAGATGATGAAGAGCGAATTCCATGTTGGATAGCGGCGAACAGTCAGTTGAGACCCTTTTGGAGGTCAACAACATTGAGGTGATCTATAATCACGTCATCTTGGTTCTTAAGGGCGTGTCCTTGACCGTGCCCAAGGGCGGGATCACCGCCTTGCTTGGTGGCAACGGGGCAGGGAAGACGACAACCCTGAAAGCGATCTCGAACCTTTTGCATTCCGAACGCGGCGAGGTGACGAAGGGATCGATCGAATATCGTGGAGAGCCTGTTGCCGACAGCTCCCCCTCCGAGTTGGTGAAAAAGGGCGTTATTCAGGTGATGGAAGGCCGTCACTGTTTTGAACACTTGACCATCGAAGAAAACCTGATGACCGGGGCCTATACGCGGCGTGACGGTGGTGCCGCTGCGGATTTGGAGATGGTCTATAATTACTTCCCTCGTCTGAAGGAACGTCGCAAATCTCAAGCCGGCTATACCTCGGGCGGGGAGCAGCAGATGTGCGCAATCGGGCGCGCCTTGATGTCACGGCCAGAGACGATCCTTCTGGATGAACCGTCCATGGGATTAGCCCCGCAGCTGGTGGAAGAGATCTTCGGCATCGTAAAGAACCTCAATGAAAAGGAAGGCGTGTCGTTCCTTTTGGCAGAGCAGAACACCAATGTCGCGCTGAGGTTCGCGCACCACGGTTATATTTTGGAAAGCGGTCGCGTCGTGATGGAAGGGCCTGCGGTGGAGCTGCGGGAAAATCCTGACGTGAAAGAATTTTATTTGGGCATGTCGGATGAGGGCCGTAAATCCTTCCGTGACGTGCGCAGCTATCGCAGACGCAAAAGGTGGCTGAGTTGACCTATTTTGATGATCTCGAAACCCGTTCCGCTGATGCGCGGGAGGCGGCTCAGCTGAGCGCACTGAATGCAATGCTGGGGCAGGGGAAGGCGCTGTCTTCCCTGTCCGAATTGGCGAACTTGCCGGTTTTGAGGAAATCCGAGCTTGGCCAGATGCAGAATGATGCCCCACCGCTTGGCGGCATCCCGACACAAAATATCACCCGACTGTTCCAATCGCCCGGACCAATCTATGAACCGGGCGGGTCTAGCACCGATTGGTGGCGGTTTAGCCGGTTTCTTCATGCCGTTGGGATCGGCGCAGATGACGTGGTGCAGAACACGTTTTCCTACCATTTCACCCCAGCAGGTGCGATGTTCGAAAGCGCTGCTATGGGCGTAGGTGCCAAGGTCTTTCCGGCAGGGGTCGGGCAAACCGAACTGCAGGTCGAGGCGGCGGCGGCCTTAGGCGTCACAGCCTATGCAGGGACGCCGGACTATCTGGGCGCAATCCTCGAGAAGGCCGATGCCATGGGCTTGGACCTTTCGAAGATCGCCAAAGCCGCCGTCTCAGGCGGTCCGCTCTTCCCGCAAGTAAGACAAGCCTATGCGGAACGCGGCATCAAATGCCTGCAGTGCTATGGCACCGCCGATGTTGGCCATATCGCCTATGAGACGCCAGCGATGGACGGGATGGTCGTCGAAGAAACCGCGATTGTTGAGATCGTGACACCGGGGACGGGCACACCTGTTGCAGAGGGTGAAGTTGGCGAGGTTGTCGTAACAGCGCTCAACACCGATTACCCGCTGATCCGGTTTGGCACGGGCGATTTGTCTGCCGTGATGCCAGGTCAGAGCCCCTGCGGGCGGACAAATATGCGGATCGTCGGATGGCGCGGCCGCGCGGATCAGGCGGCGAAGATTAAGGGGATGTTCGTGCGGCCTGAACAGGTGGCGCGGTTTGTGGAGAGGCATCCGGAGATTGACCGCGCGCGCGTGGAAGTCACACATGATGGCAAAAGCGACGCGATGCTGGTCAAGATTGAAGCCACACAGCCCAATGGCGCGGATTATGCCGCGTCGATCCGAGAAGTGTTCAAGCTGCGGGCTGATATTGAATTTGTTTCGCCCGGTGGCTTGCCGCGCGATGGTGTGGTGATCGCAGATTTGCGCGAATAGAGCGCAGAGATCGCTTCAGTTTTACTTCTGAATCAACGACTCACAACAAAAATTCCTGAAATTCCCATCACGCCACCGCGAGCGGTCTGACATGATTTGACATGTTTGCTCACGGCGGTGCGACTGGGCAGAAATAATGCATCATCACAGGTTTGAGGG
>Ga0189286_100077_pt1 | contig 64857 bp, 65 predicted proteins | sample UW69minimetaG_FD_130330 | JGI IMG/M metagenome (GOLD analysis project Ga0189286, IMG submission 130330) | Marine microbial communities from the Costa Rica Dome - UW69 mini metaG | ecosystem: Environmental > Aquatic > Marine > Oceanic > Photic zone | place: Costa Rica: the Eastern Pacific...
CAAACGAGGGGTTAGTACTAGCCGCGTCGAACTGCCCGCCAATGCGTAGATGCATGCCGTCAACGCCGTTGAACCGCAGGAGCGGACATATGCGCGACAACAGCCAAAGGCAGCTAAGTCCGCACTGCCGACCTATAACTCGCCAAAATGCTGCACCCGAGCGCCAACGGCAGCTTTAGGAAAATTGCAATGCAGCGTTTTGGCTTCCCGCTAGCGACAGTAGTGGGCCGAAACGCGAACTTTGCAAAGTCAGCTTCCTGCGCATTGCTGCCGTTTGTGCCTTGAGCAGCATCCGAAAGGTTGGGCTCGAAGCAGACATGCGGTGGAGCGGCGGTGGTGGTTGCGGCGAAATCACGCTCCAGCTTTGTGGTCAAATGACGGCTGTCAGCCCAATGCGGCCAACTAGAATTGACTTGGAGCGAGCATGCTGCAACTGTAATCGATGAATCTCACGTTCCTTAAAGCAGACGTTCCAAAGGCCTACAGCTGATTTTTGCGATCAATGACCAGACTGAGCCCAAAACAGACGACGCGACCACAAGAACAACGGTCTGCTTTGGTTGGGACACTCGTCTGAAAAAGGATGTTTCCCCTCTCAATTGGAATTGCGCGTCGTGAGTAAGCGAAATGCGCTAATTTCCTCTTTCCTACCCTTTACGGAGAATTTTCCAGCTTTTTGCACGGAAAATTCCTTGTCAAGATGATTGGCCGTCGCTTCGCTGATAACGATTACAGCACTTGATTCTTCATCAAGGAGATCACTGGCGAGTTTTTCAATCCTGCTGCAAGTGTTCACCGTGTCCCCAATGACGGTGTAATTCATACGGCCGACTGCTCCAATGTTGCCAACAATCAAAGGCCCTGTGTGGATCGCAATCTTTATGCGTTGTTCATGGTCTCCAGCAGACAAGGCTTTTTCTATGGCTATAGCGGCCCGACAAGCGCGACGTGCATGATCTGGTTGCGTTTCTGGAGCACCCCAAAACGCCATTGCGGCGTCCCCGATGTACTTATCCAGGGTTCCACCCTCTTTTTCGATACACTGATTGATTATCTCGAAGTGTTCGTTGAGTTCTTCAGCAATTTCTCCCGGCTTCTTTGCTTCTGAACTCGCCGTGAACCCCACAATATCAGTGAACATCACTGTGAGCTCAAGCTCTTTTGATGAGATGGAAGAATTTTCTTTTTGCTGTATCAGGCGTCGTACTAATTTTCTGGGTACATAGGCTTCAAACCAGCGTAATCCTTCCAACATTTGATTAAAGGCAATTGCCTGATTGTTGAGCTCTGTTATGCGCGATGGTGGTAAGGGATCAATTTCATCAAGGTTGAGATTTCCGACCTTCTTTGTTGCGTTGGCGGCTTCGCATATAGGAGCCGCCAACCAGCGAGAGAGGAGCACAGAACCTGTAATTGCCAGCACCAGAAGAACGGCACCACCAATTATCGAGTTAAGAAGCCTGTAAATCTGGGAGTTCCAATCGGCACTTGGAGAGTAAGCCCCCAAGGTCCAGGGCACATCTCCAAATTCACTTATTTCGTTGGAGAGAACCAAATATTCATCACCATCTACGTCTATCTCTCGAACATCAAACAACCCCTCAGGATCGGAAAAATCTATCGGCTTTTTCAGAAGCTTGCCTATAATCGGCATGTCCAAGTCAGACACTTTGAAAAGGGGGTTTTCGAAATTCAACTTTGCTCGCGATAACTTTGGCAATTTTCTATGGGCTAACAGACGATCATTCCCGTAAATGATGAAACCGTTGGTTTGGTATGTATTGCCTAGTTCTTTCATTAATTCTGATAATTCACCAACAGATACAGCGGCTGCCACGGTGCCAAGATGTCTGCCGTCATAAAACAACGGCGCAGCGACCGTAACTAGTGTCTTTCCTTCATTTCTGATTGGTTCGATCCAAACCATTTCCCGATTGCTGTGCAGCATCCTGAGGTATTTCTTTGTAACCTCGTCATTTTGATTGTCGTCTGTTTGAACAATCAATTTCTGATCCGCACCTCGTGAGACAATGATTTCATGAGCATTTGGGCGCCACACAGCAACATCGGAAATTTGGGGGATGCTGCCCAAAACGCCTTTGAGCTGCCAAACGGTTTCATCCTTAAACGCTGGGTCAAATTCGCCATCCGCAGCCTGCCGAACTAGAAATTCTACAATATCAGAGACGGGTTCAACATGCTGCTTCACATCCTCCTTCAATGTTGCCATGAAAATCTGACCACGGCTCAGGGCAAGCTCAGAAGTGTTTTTGAAGTTGGCATAGGCCGACAACAACAGGACAGAGCCAGCCGCCAATGTAACCAGCCCACCGATAGCGGTGACAAGCAGGACTGTCATAGAAATGGCCGCAGATTTCTTCATCAATCCAAATTTCCGATCTCGCTTAGTTGTGCCAAAGTTATCGCCCCAGCGGAAATGGGTAAGAACTACTGATCCCCATAAGAAAGCACAGCAGTTGGATGGTAACAAAGGAATGAATGCTAAATCCAGAGTGTGATCACAAAACTTGATTGTCAAAATTCCGCACTTCGAGGTGGAGCCAAGCGTACGAGCCCTGCCACCTGTCTGATAAGGTGGGTTCAAAGCTCGGGGATGTGTGAGCGTTTTCCGCATAGGCGTCATTGGCGAAATCACGACGAAAATTCGGTTTGTCCGCTCAGCCGTCCTTGAGACCTGACAGTAGCGAGTTTGGCGATCAGGGATTGCCTAACGTCCGGATTGTGTCCAAAACAACGGATGCTGCGCTACGAATATAGGTCTCCAACAAGCTTTAATGTCTGCTTTACTGAACAGCGATAGATAGCGCGTGAATTGGCGCCAGCCAAATGGGTCTAGAAAAAGTTATGCCTGTAGAATTTACAATCTTCCCCCAACGCGGCCTTGTTGTGGTTCGATACTTTGGCTACGTCGCTATCAACGATACGTTAATTGCAACGGAAACCTACGTTTCGCATCCAGACTATGTCGCGGGCCAAAAACAACTGGTCAATATGACCGAGGTCACTGGTTTCGAAAAAAACTATGTTCAGTTTATGGGTATGCAGGCCCGATTAACAGAACGGCTTATTCGATCTAATTTGCAATCGCTTGTCGTATACATCGCACCTACGAACATAAGTCGAGAATTGAGTGCTGTGTTCGTACGTTCCTGGATTGACGTAGGTACTGTTGTACCGCTGGTCCAAGATTCTGAAGCCGATGGGCTCGCCCTTTTGGGGCAGCCAGAAGAAACACTTGATGTTCTGCTGGCAACATTGGCGAATTGATCCAAATTTGGCAGAAGTTCAATTCACGGCGTTTTGGCCACGCGCTGATGAATGGCGCGGTCGTCCCGGAAGCAGCCCTTCAATGCAACGCTTAAAAAGGCGAGTTTGCCCAGCACAGTAGCCCCCCGCCGAATTTCGCTGCAACTCTGATCAATGACCGCATTTTATGCGGCGACGCAGCTATCGAGAGCTATGTTACCTGGCCGAAGGGCGGACTTTGCAAAGGTCGCAATCTGCGCATTGATGCTGTTCGCGCCTCCCGCAGCGATGGCCAGAATGGGTTCGTCGCTGTAATTCTCTGCGCAAAGCATAAATTACAGGTTTGGGTTCTCAGCCGCCTTACGCCGCAATAGGCTTCAACGGTGGTTTAGGCGTGCAGGCTCTGATGAGTTTTGAGCCACCATTTGAGCCACCTTTTTGCCGCCAGTTTTTTGCAACAATTTGCAACGGTTTGCTTGGCACAAGTGTTGTTGAGAGCAAAAATTCAAGGAAAAAACGCAAGATGCAACAAGTTGCAATAAGAAGCAGGTTCCGTGTGGGGGCACCATTCATCTACTCCAAGATACTGTAAAGTAGAGAAAAAAGGTGAAGCCTTTCGACTTCACCCCACAATTTACCCCACACTGGTCGCTTGCTAGGATCACGCTTCTTCAAACAAACCTTTTGGCTCCGCGGCCTTCGCATAGGTGGTTGAATGCTACTTGCCGCCCAGTTTGTAGGTCATGAGCTTACCCACATATCTCAAACGAGGCAGCCTTTCCCTGCTGAATTTGTTATCTTCGCTAGGTTGTCTTTGCTGCTACGTTTTTGAGTTTACCGCTCGGGCGGCATAAACGTGGCAAGTTGGGCGGAGAGAAGTCATTCTCCGCCGGTGCGTAGTGTTCGATGCGGTTCTCAAAGAACGGACATTCGGTTTGAGCTGAAGCCTGCGAAATTTCGGCACCACCGCAAGTCGGCTCGGAGGCCAACCTGTGAATTCGACACTTTTGCTTCATGCAAACGTAGCGTGAAATTCGCTGCACCCGCCGGAAATCTCGACGCTGCTGCGCGGAGAGAAAACCGGTCACTCATGCAAGTCATAGCGGAAACGACGCCTCATGGAGAAAGTCGCGGACTTTGCCACCGTTTGCTTCGGAGGCGCGAATGGAGGGCTTCCGTTTTCCTCGCACGATCATCGTTTACCTCCGGCTCTCCAAGCGTGACCAAGATTATTGTCGTATTTGATCGCGCATTTGTCTGATCGCAAACTGGCGCGCCCTCATTCTCTATTGTTTGGTTTCTCCCGACTGAAAGGGATGATTAATGCGATATTCCGGCATTAGAGTGATCAAAGAGGCCCTGAGCGGGCATAAGGGCTGGGGGCCACTATGGCGAGACCCAGAACCGAAACCTCACTATGATTTTGTGATCATTGGTGGGGGCGGGCACGGGCTTGCAACCGCCTATTATCTGGCCAGGGAATTTGGCGAAAGCCGGATTGCGGTGCTGGAAAGAGGCTGGATTGGCGGGGGGAACGTTGGCAGGAACACGACGATCATCCGGTCAAACTACCTGCTCGATGGCAATGAACCGTTTTATGAATTCTCGCTGAAGCTCTGGGAAGGGCTGGAACAGGACTTCAACTATAACGCCATGGTCAGTCAGCGTGGCATTCTGAACCTTGTGCACACGGATGCCCAGCGGGATGCGGCGCGTCGGAGGGGCAATGCGATGATCCTTAACGGATCTGATGCGGAACTTCTGGATACGGAAGGGGTGCGTAAACTGTACCCTTACCTGAACTTCGACAACGCACGATTCCCGATCAAGGGCGGGCTTCTGCATCGCCGGGGCGGAACTGTGCGCCATGATGCGGTGGCCTGGGGCTACGCCCGTGGGGCGGATCAGCGGGGCGTGGATATCATTCAGAACTGCGAAGCCACGGGCATTAAGATCGAAGATGGGAAATGCCTGGGCGTGGAAACCACACGTGGGTTTATCGGCGCAGGTAAGGTCGGGGTGTCGGTTGCCGGATCGTCCAGCCGAGTTATGGCCCTGGCGGGTATGCGTCTGCCGATGGAAAGCCATGTGTTGCAGGCGTTCGTATCCGAGGGGCTGAAACCTGTGTTGCCGGGCGTGATCACCTACGGTGCCGGGCATTTCTATTGCAGCCAGTCTGATAAAGGCGGTCTTGTGTTTGGTGGTGACATTGACGGGTACAATTCCTATGCCCAACGGGGCAATCTTCCGGTGGTCGAAGACGTGGCCGAAGGCGGGATTTCCCTGATCCCTGCGCTTGGTCGGGTACGCCTGCTGCGGGCCTGGGGAGGCATCATGGATATGTCTATGGATGGATCCCCAATCATCGACAACACCCATATTGAGGGCCTCTCATTCAACGGCGGCTGGTGTTACGGCGGGTTCAAGGCAACCCCGGCGGCGGGCTGGTGCTTTGCGCATCTGCTAAAAACCGGTCAGCCACATGAAACCGCCACAGCCTATCGGTTCGATCGTTTCCGGCGCGGTTACATGATCGATGAAAAAGGCCAGGGCGCACAGCCCAACCTGCATTGAGGAGCCTCGGACATGATTATCGACCATCCGTTTCTTGGCCCCCGCGACGCGCAGGAATTCACTTATCTGGGGGACGCCTCCCTGATCCATCGTCCGGACTGGCAGGGCGAAAATGCGAGCGCGCTGTTTCACGACTATCTGTACCTGCGAGACAACCCGGCAGGACAACACCGGGAGCTCTGGTTCCACGAGGTAGGTGACCGGTCCTGGCTGGTCGTGACCCGCAACACCCTGACCCATGAGATCACCAATGTAGAACTGGCCCGGGATGTGGCCCGCAGAGAGGGGCGCGGCAAATGACCCAGAAAAACCGTGTGAAAGGGGGGCTGATTGATCGCAGCTCTCGCATGAATTTCCAATTCGATGGGAAAACCTATCAGGGGCATAAGGGGGATACGCTTGCCTCTGCTCTGCTGGCAAATGATGTGCGCCTTATGGGGCGGTCGTTCAAATATCATCGCCCACGCGGTGTGATGACTGCTGGATCAGAGGAACCCAATGCATTGATGAAACTGCGTACGGGCGCACGTCAGGAACCAAACAGCCGCGCGACTGTGACTGAGCTCTTTGACGGGCTGGAAGCACGGTCCCAGAACCGTTTTCCATCCTTGAAGTTTGATTTCATGGGGATAAATGACCGGTTCAGCAATTTTCTGACTGTTGGCTTTTATTACAAAACCTTCATGTGGCCGCGCGTCTTCTGGGAAAAGCTTTATGAACCGGTGATACGCAAGGCGGCTGGCCTTGGCTCGATCTCCTTTGAGGATGATCCGGACAGTTATGACAAAGGGTTCCTGCATTGCGACCTTCTGGTGATCGGCTCTGGCCCGGCCGGACTAATGGCTGCTCTGACGGCTGGGCGTGCCGGGGCGCGGGTTATTCTGGCGGAAGAAGATTTTATCACCGGCGGGCGGCTGAATGCGGAAACCTATGCGGTGGGCGGCATGAGCGGGTCTGACTGGGCGCGCGCTGTCATGGCTGAATTGAAAAGCCTCGAAAACGTGCGCATCCTGACCCGCACCACCGTGATCGGCGCTTTTGATCACGGCATTTATGGCGCGGTAGAACGTGTGTCAGATCACATGCTTGTGCCGGAAAATGGTAAGCCGCGTCAGGCCCTCTGGCGGATCTATTCAAAGCGGGCTGTTCTGGCAGCTGGCGCGACGGAGCGTCCGATCGCCTTTGAAAGCAATGACCGGCCGGGGGTGATGATGGCGGGCGCTGTGCGGGCCTATGTCAACCGCTGGGCCGTGACCCCGCATCAGCAGGTTGCTGTCTTTACAAACAATGATGACGGGCATCGCACGGCGGCGGATTTGATTGCCAAAGGTGTTGACGTAACCGGCGTGATTGACGTGCGCCCGGATGCGCCATCTCTTGCCGGGGTTGAGGTTTTCGCAGGTGCGCACGTCGTGAACAGCAAGGGGCTTCTGGGGTTGAAATCCGTGCAGATCCGTCTGGCGAATGGTGAGATACGTGATCTGACCTGTGGTGCACTTGGGGTCTCCGGCGGCTGGAACCCGAATGTGCATCTAACCTGTCATCAGCGTGGCAGGCCCGTGTGGAACGATGCTATTGCTGCTTTTGTTCCCGGTGGGGAAATGCCTGTCGGTCTCACAGTGGTCGGGGCGGCAAATGGGCATCTCTCGACCGCACAGGCTCTGCAAACCGGGGCGGAGGCGGCGGTAGGTGCCCTGACAGGTCTTGGCGTCAGTGCCGCAGCCCCGGATCTGCCTGAGGCAGAGGATGCGCCCATCTCCCTGACGCCCTTCTGGTGCGTGAAGGAAGGCAAAGGCCGGGCCTGGATTGACCTGCAGAATGATGTGACCGTTAAAGACATCAAACTAGCGCATCAGGAAAACTTCCGCTCTGTCGAACATCTGAAACGCTACACGACGCTTGGCATGGCAACCGATCAGGGCAAGACCTCCAATATGGGCGGGCTTGCGGTGATGGCAGAACTGACTGGAAAATCCATCCCGGAAACCGGCACAACAATCTTCCGTCCCCCATATACACCGGTTGCTATGGGCGCACTTGCCGGGCGGTCTATCGGCAAGGATTTCCATCCGACGCGCGAAACACCCAGCCATAGATGGGCCGTGGAACAGGGCGCTGAATTTGTTGAGGTCGGCAACTGGCTGCGCGCGCAATGGTTCCCGCAACCGGGCGAAACACACTGGCGCCAGTCTGTTGATCGCGAGGTTCTGCAGACCCGCAAATCCGTTGGCATCTGTGATGTGACCACCCTTGGGAAGATCGATGTTCAGGGCGCAGATGCGGCGGAGTTTCTGAACAAAATCTACGCCAATGGCTTTGCGAAACTGCCTGTGGGTAAGGTGCGTTATGGCCTGATGTTGCGTGAAGATGGTATAGCCTATGATGATGGCACAGCAGCCCGTCTGGCTGAAGATCACTTTGTCGTCACAACCACCACCGCAAACGCGGTTCTGGTCTATCGCAATATGGAGTTCGCGCGTCAGTGTCTCTGGCCGGATCTGGATGTACAGCTGATTTCAACGACAGAAGCCTGGGCGCAATATGCGGTGGCTGGTCCCAATGCCCGTAAATTGCTTCAGAAGGTCGTGGACCCGGAATTTGACCTTTCAAATGACGCTTTCCCCTTCATGGCATGTGGTGAAATCACGGTTTGCGGCGGGGTGCGGGCGCGGCTCTTTCGTATCTCTTTCTCAGGTGAACTGGCCTATGAAATTGCGGTGCCGACCCGTTACGGCGATGCGATGATCCGTGCGCTGATGGAGGCCGGAGAAGAATTTGACGCCATCCCATACGGAACCGAAGCTCTGGGTGTCATGCGGATTGAAAAAGGACATGCGGCAGGCAACGAGCTGAACGGCACGACTACCGCGCTGAACCTGGGTTTTGGCCGGATGGTGAGCAAGAAGAAAGACTGTATCGGCAATGTGCTGAGCGAACGAGAAGGTTTGAACGCGACAGGTGCCCTGCGCCTTGTTGGTCTGCAGCCGGTGGATAGCAAAGATGTGATTCCGGCTGGTGCGCATCTGATGAATGCCGACGGTTCTGTCAGTGCGAAAACCGATCTGGGCTATGTGACCTCTGCCGCCTATTCCCCGACCCTTGGCTGTTCGATCGCGCTGGCCTTCCTGAAAGGCGGGGAGGATCGTATGGGCGATGTTCTGCGGGTGATAAACCCGCTGGAAGGCCAGGAAGTCCGGGCCGAGGTTGTCAGCGCCCATTTTGTAGATCCAGAAGGAGAGCGTCTGCGTGCTTAAACTTAAATCCATGACCCCGCTTGGCGCGGATGAAGCCCGCGTTGATCGCTTTACAGGTCTCACGATCACTGAGGTCACAGAGCGTGCGCTTGTTTCTCTCACCGCGCGTAATGACCAGGCTGATGCTATCCGCGACAAAGCCCGGGGCCTTTTGGGTATTGATTTGCCGGATATCGGTGACTCCGCCATGGGTAACGCTCATTCAGCCTTCTGGATTGGACCTGAAAGCTGGATGATTGATATGCCTTATAGCGGGAATGAATACCTAGCGCGCCAGGTGAAACAAGCGATGGGGGATAGTGCTTCTGTTGTGGAGCAAACCGATGGCTGGTGTCGTTTTGATCTCGAGGGCGCCACTATGACCAGCGTCCTGGAGCGCCTGTGTAATGCAGACACCGCCAATTTGGCAGAGGGTGGCGTGACCCGCACCCAGATCCACCATCTCGGCTGTTTCCTCTGGCGTCAGAAGGATGGCTTCGCTGTCCTTGGCCCGCGTTCTTCTGCTGCTTCCCTGCATCATGCCCTGTTGCAGGCCGCGCAATCCGTGTGCTGACCTATCACACCGATGGCAGGCAACTGCCGTCGGTCACGCGAAAACTGTTGCGGTTTTTCCGGTCTTCCTGCGGCGTCACGCCGTAAACCTCTTTATAGTGGTTGAGCATTGGCGACGTGGAAGAGTAGCCCACAGAATAGGCAATCTCCGTCAGCGTATCACTGGAATAAAGCACCAGTTGCCGCGCCTGTTTCAGCCGCAGCAGGCGGTAGTATTTCAGGGGGCTTTCCCCGGTGGCGCGGCGAAAACTGCGCTCAAGGCTGCGCGTCGACATGTTCACGGCAGCGGCCACATCCTTGATTTGCACCGGGTCCTCAATATGTTCCGTAAACATCTGAATGGCCTTGCTGACCTGCTTTGGCATCGTATCGGTCGTAGTGGCTGTCGTCAGGGATGGCGTCTTCTGCGAAACCTCGCCCGTGCGCACAAACGGATGCTGAAACCAGCAGGCGACCTCCGTCATGATCTCTGGGCCCAGGGATTTTTCAATCAGGCTAAGAATTAGATCAAACACCGCTGCGGCCCCGGCTGCGGTCAGACGCTGTTCCCCTTCACAGATCACGGTTTTGACGGGTGTGACCTTTGGAAATTCCGCGGCGAAAGCCGCGTCATAACACCAGTGTACCGAGATCGGATGCCCATCCATCAGGCCTGTGCGGGCCAGGGGAAAGATGCCCCCGCTGAACGCGCCAAGTGATTTGCCCACGCGCAGATGCCTTTGCAGGAAGGCGGTTGCTTTCGTGACATTGGCAAACGCCCCGTCTGGGCTTGAGGTCAGGAAGACATGATCGAGTTCTGTCTGATCGGACAGAATACCGTCCGGTGCAAAGACCACTCCCGCAGAAGATGTCACAGCCTCCCCGGTTTCGCTAAGCACGCGCCAGCGGAAAGCTCTAGTGCCGGCTATTTCATTTGCTGCGCGCAGGGGCTCTATCGCGGAAGTCAGACAGGCCATGGGGAAGCCAGGGAAAATCACGAAACCAAGCGTTACCGTTTGTGTCATTGGCAGTTCTCTGGCTGGATTTCTGCAACGGTGGCAAATATCTGTTTTTCAAACTCCCGCGCGGCGGGGGAACTGGGGTTTTCCAATTTGCGCAGCAGGTGAATCTGCCGATCCGGTGGGGAATCAGGCAAGGGCAAGAACGCCAGATCACTGCTTTCCGCCATGCGCAGGGTCATTTCCGGCAATACTGTCACCCCAAGATCCGCCCGCACCATCGCCAGCAGGGAAGTGATGTTATGCACACTGAGAAGCGCTTCAGAGTGAATGTCGCGGAAAGCTTCGGCAGTGATCAGTCGGGACAGATCATTGGCAATAAAGCGGTGCCGGCTTATCGCTGCCCAGGTGAGTGTTTCTCCGGATTTCACCAGGGGGTGCTCCGAGGGACAGATCAGGCCAAACCGGTCAGATAGCAGGTTTTGTCGATGCAATACGCCCCCGCTGAGCCCGGCTGAAGCGATGCCGATATCAAGCCGACCACGGGATAATTCATGCAGAATTGTGGCCGAGTCCATATCGCGTAATTCGATCTGAACACCTGGGAAATCGCTTATAAAACGGGCAATTGCCCGTGGCATGACGGTCGATGCAACAGAAGGTACCGCTGCCACTCGCACGCGCCCGTGGCGGGCGTTGGCAAAGCTCTCAATCGCATGAACGGTGCTATCAAACTGGTATAGCTCACGTTCAGCCTGTTCGAGAACGAAACTGCCAAGGGCGGTCAGCCGGTTCTTGCGATCCGTTTTAAACAGAGGTTCCCCAAGGTGATCTTCCAACTGTTTCAGCATCATGGAAACAGCCGATGGCGTGCGCCCCAACTGATGCGCCGCCTCTGACAGTTTTCCGCTCCGCGCCACCGCTGCAAAGCAGCGCAGCATTTCGATTTTTACAGCCATGTTTCAGTTTTTTTGAAATTGAGTTCATTTGTTTGAATTTGACTGAAATTATTAAAACTGTCCATGATGATTTCGCAATTGCACGCAGACTTAAGCGGAGACTCCGGATGACCGAAACAAAACTGAACCTCATCGCTGGCACCTGGACAGCAGGCACCGGTGAGATCGAAAACCGCAACCCATCTGATCTGTCTGACCTGATCGGTATGTTTGCGCAGGCGTCCTCCGATCAACTGGAAGCAACCTTGGATCAGGCAAAAATCGCGCAGGCGGAATGGGCCGCTTACGGGATTGAACGCAAGTACAATGTGCTGATGTCCATCGGCAACGAAATGATGGCTCGCGCGGAAGAGCTGGGTATGCTGTTGTCCCGTGAAGAAGGCAAGCCTTTGGCAGAAGGCAGGGGCGAAGTGTATCGCGCTGGTCAGTTCTTCACATATTACGCCGCTGAAACTCTGCGTCAGATTGGTGAGAACGCGGACTCTGTGCGCGAAGGTATCGAAGTTGACGTGCGCCGCGAAGCGGTTGGTATTGTTGCTATCATCAGCCCCTGGAACTTCCCGACTGCAACCGCATCCTGGAAAATCGCGCCGGCGCTTTGCTATGGCAACGCGGTGGTCTGGAAGCCTGCGAACGCAACCCCGGCTTCTGCAGTTGCCCTGACTGAAATCATTGAACGTCAGGACATCCCGAAAGGTTTGTTCAGCCTCGTGATGGGCGCAGGTCGTGAAATTGGCCAACGTCTGGTCGAAAGCCCGAAGGTCGATGCTATTTCCTTTACAGGTTCCGTGCCAGTGGGCAAAGGCATTGCCGGTTCTGCGATCCAGAACCTCACCAAAGTTCAGATGGAAATGGGGTCCAAAAACGCGCTGGCAGTTATGGATGATGCGGACCTTGATCTGGCAGTGACCCTGGCACTGGGCGGTGCTTTTGGCGGCACTGGTCAGAAATGTACGGCTTCCTCCCGGCTCGTGGTCCATGCGTCTGTGCATGATGCTTTTGTTGAAAAACTGGTGGCAGGTGCGCAGGCTATGAAAGTGGGCCACGCGCTCGAGGCAGGGACACAGATCGGCCCAGTTGTGACCGAACAGCAATTGAACGAAAACCTGGCCTATGTTGATCTGGGCAAATCCGAAGGTGCGGAGCTGCTTTGCGGCGGTCAGCGTCTCGAGATGCCACACCAGGGCTATTACATGAACCCGGGCGTTTTTGTCGGCACAAGCAATGACATGCGCATCAACCGTGAAGAAATGTTCGCACCTCTTGCGGCGGTGATCAAAGTCGACGGGTATGAAGAAGCCCTGTCCGTTGTGAATGATACAAACTTCGGCCTGACTTCTGGTATCGTGACACAGTCTCTGGCTCGTGCGAACCACTTCCGCCGCAATGCGCAAACCGGATGTGTCATGGTCAATCTGCCAACCGCAGGCACCGACTACCACGTGCCATTCGGTGGCCGCGGGGACAGCTCGTACGGACCTCGTGAACAGGGCAAGGCAGCGGCTGAATTCTACACAACTGTGAAGACCGCCTATATCTCCAGCGGCTCGCCATTCTGATGCGTCGCATGATGCTGATAGATAACCTGCAATATGCCAACTGGTCGGAAAAGATTTTCCGCCAGTTGCGCGAAGGAGGCGTGGATGCGATTCACGTTACCATCGCCTATCACGAAAACTTCCGTGAAGCGGTTCTGAACTTTGAAAAATGGAACCGCTGGTTTGAACAGTACCCTGAACTGATCATGAAAGGTCAGTGGGCGTCTGACATTGATGTGGCTCGTGAAACCGGGCGTACCGCTGTGTTCTTTGGCTTCCAGAACCCAAGCCCGATTGAAGACGACATCGGACTTGTGGAAATCGTCCACACGCTTGGCGCTCGTTTCATGCAACTGACCTATAATAACCAGTCCCTGCTTGCGACCGGTTGTTATGAAGATGAAGACATGGGCGTCACCCGCATGGGAAAACAGGTCATCAAAGAGATGAACCGCGTGGGTCTTGTGGTCGATATGAGCCATTCCGGCGACCGTTCCACCATTGAGGCGGCGGACCTGTCTGAGCGCCCGATCGCAATCACCCATGCCAACCCCTATTCCTGGGCTCCGGCTCTGCGAAACAAGAAGGATGATGTCATCCGCGCGGTCGCTGAAAATGGAGGAATGTTGGGCTTTTCTGTCTATCCGCACCACCTGAAAGACAAGGGGGCCTGCACGCTCGAAAGTTTCTGCGAGATGATCGCGCGCACCGCTGAAAAATTTGGGGCAGAGCATCTGGGGATCGGTACCGATCTTTGTCAGGACCAGCCGGACAGCATCGTGGAATGGATGCGTGTCGGGCGCTGGACCAAAGAAATCGACTATGGCGAAGGGTCCGCCAGCTCGCCGGGTTTCCCGGTTATGCCGCAGTGGTTCCGGGACAACCGTGACTTCGGCAACATCGAAAATGGCCTGCGCGCGACGGGACTGTCAGAAGAGGAGGTTTCCGGGATTATGGGTCGCAACTGGTACAATTTCTACGCTGAAAACTTTAAGCCACGAGGGTAAAACATGGGGGCATCCGTACAAAACTCCATTCCGCGGCGTGATCCGGCCCTGGTGATGCGTTTGAGCCGCCTTGGTTCCATGCATCAGTGCCGTCTCAGCTTTATGCGGGTGCTGACACGCCGTCTGGCGAATGAAAACTGGAGTTTTGCACGACCTGTCTTTGATGTGGACGCAAAGGGCGTTGGTCATGCGGTCTATACCGCGACTGGCCCGGCGCGCACTTATTCCCTTGTGGCTTTTGCCCATGATCTGCCGCCGGAAGAGCGATCAGATCGTGTGATTGCCACGGCCTGGGACGCGACCTTTACTCTGTTTGACGGGGTGCCGACGGCCGATGATATCGAACGACTGTCGCACAACATTCCCTATCAGGAAGCTGGGCGGGTCAATGAAAAATCCCTTTCTGTGTCCCGTGCCAACCGCTCTGTGCGCCTTTGGAAACATATGGTGGATGCGCTTGCAATAGGTGAGCAGCCGGATGTCGATAAGGTTGCTTCAGTTGGGTATCTTATGCGTACAACGGCGGTTTATGGTTCCGGGAAACTGGGTGCTGCGGATCATGAAACCATCGCGGATCGCCCAGAATTTGACGCGCCCTTCCAGGTGGAAATGCTGTCGGTTTTTCTGACCCGGGCGTTTGTGCGCGACATGATCAATCACATGGCGCGCGCCCGTGGTGGTGCTCAGGCGGCGGAACTTGCCTTGGACATCGCACATGGTCTTGGGATCGGAAACTCAACCGGTCTTGGCATGGCGCCGTTTCTTATCAATCATCCGGTTCTGCTGAACAACTGGGTCGCCGCCCGGGAAGAAGCCATTGCGCGGGTGCGCAGCCTGAACACCGCGCAAGAGGCAGAGGCAAATCTGTTCCGCAGTCTCTTTGCTCGTGTGCAGGTGCTGGTTGAGACCTGGCGCTCGGAGCACCCGGTACAGATCAAAAAACTGGTCGCGTTGAAGGCAGACCTTGAAAAGGTCGAAGCCTACCTCGGTGGCGATGATCTGACGGCTAACAGCCCCTGGGACCGCCTGCTGAACTGGACGAGCGCGGCCCTGTCTGAAGAAGGACAGGAACTGATCGCATCGCTGATTCTGGAACCCTACGGTGAACTGGTGGACGATCTTTCGCCCGCCATGTCGGATCACCGTCCGGATGCCTCCCGCATTTTGGGAACCATGTCTGTTAAAGCCACGCGTAATCTTATGCGCGCAGGTTACGCCCAGGCGCTTGAAACCGACTGGTCCGCGCAGGAAAACTGTGCCCGTGCCTGGTATGTCTCAGAAGAAAAGCTGGAACCACGGCTGGGTGAACGGTTTGAAGAGCCGATTGCAGAATACGAACAACCGCTCTCCCCGGGAAGGGATGTGGCCCTTGCCTTTGCGGATCTGAAAACCTGGGATGATGATGCCCTGGTGTCTGAATTCCTAATGAACCACCCGGAACACCGCCACAGCATTCGCCGCGTACAGATTAACGCCTGCGCGCCTTACAGCGAAATTCAGGACAATACGATCTGTGCGGACATGATGCCCATCGACATGCTGCGCTATAAGCTGGCGACTTTTGGTGCGACGCATTTTGACCCGCGCTCTGACCGCTGGTTGCGGATCTGTATGTTTGGCAACGCGCCATACCCGGAAGAGCTGACCCCTGAAAACGCTGATCTCTGGGTCTACCCGGATGCGGAGGGGAATTTATGAGCTACGCGCTGAACGAAGTCGAAGCCCTCGCCAAACGCGCTGTGCGTGGTGCTGGTATGAGCTGGGGTACGGCAGAAGAAGCAGCGAAAGCAACCCGTTGGCTGTGCCGGAACGGGATTGATGGGGCAGGGGTTCTGTCTGCCCTGCTGGATCACAATCAGGGCAAAACGGAGCAGGATCTGCGCCCGGCGGAGACATCGGGGGTCTGGCGCGCTGTCGATGACGCGCAACTCTGCGCCTTGCTGGCCGGCGCTGCCTTGTCTGATGGAGCTCTAAAGCTGAAAGAAGCATCCATTACCATGCAGCGACTTTCTTTCCCGGCCCTTCTGCTGCCCTTCATGGCTTCAGCGGCAGCACAGCTAAACTGCGTTCTGGTGCTGGAATGTGATGCGGGATCTGCTTCCACAGACGGCAACCTGCTTGGCCTGTCAAATGATGCCCTCCTGCAGGCAACCTCAGCTGATGTCGTGATCCGTATCGGTGATCTGACCGGCAACATCCTTTCCCAAGTCAGTCGCGCCCAACCTGCGCCGGAAGCCTGGGACACTCTCAACACCTACGCCCATAAAACCTACGCCCCCGCGACCGAAGCCTCGCGTCTAGCCGGGGCGGGCGCCGGGCTATCTGACAATGATTAATCAGGACGAATGATATGACCGAAACCAGAAACCTGGCACTTGGCGAAATAGAAGACATCGCTTTCCGCGCCCTTGTGGCCGCAGGCACATCAGAAGCAAACGCGCGCCCTCTGGCGGCGGCAACGGCGTCAACAGAGGCGGACGGTGTTGCCAGCCATGGTCTCGCCTATATCCCGATCTATGCGGAGCATGTGCAATGCGGCAAGGTTGATGGTCAGGCCCAGGCCGTTCTCAGCCAGCCGCGCCCGGGCGTGATTTGCGCCGATGCGGCGACAGGTTTTGCCCATTCCGCGATTGATGCAGGTTTTGAAAAGCTGATCCCTCTGGCGCGTGAACAAGGTGTGGCCGCACTCGCGATCCGCAACAGTTATAACTGTGGCGTGCTTGGCATCCACACCACACGCCTAGCAGAAGCCGGCCTGATGGGCATCGGTTTCACCAATGCGCCGGCCTCTATTGCGCCGTCTGGTGGGGCGAAACCTGTGGTAGGGACCAACCCGTTTTCCATTGCGGCCCCTGGTGCGGATGGCCAGGCAGAGGTCTTGATTGACCAGAGCGCCAGCACCATCGCGAAATCGGAAGTGATGAAACACGCCCGCGAAGGCAAAGCCATTCCGGAAGGCTGGGCGCTCGATGCGCAGGGCAACCCGACAACCGATCCCGAAGTCGGCCTGAAAGGCTCTATGGCGCCATCGGGCGGCTACAAAGGTGTCGGTATCGCATTGATGACTGAAATGATGGCCGCCGCCATGACCGGCGCGACCCTGGGAACAGAGGCTTCGCCCTTCTCTGGCACCGCAGGTGGCCCGCCCCAAACCGGCCAGTTCTTCCTGGCGATCGACCCGGGCGCGACCTCTGGAAGTGATTTCGGCGCGCGCATTGCGGCTCTGGCGGCTTCCATCCGGGATCAGGAAAACGCGCGCCTGCCGGGGGACGGGCGCAAGGCAAAACGTGCGCGTGCACAGACAGAAGGGGTAGCCGTCAATGTGGCCACCCTCGATCGGATCAACACCATCTTCGGCTGATGTTCTGAGGGGAATGAGGAGGGTCAGGGGCGTTGTCCCTGGACCGGGCCTACCGGCCAAGGGGAATAGTGCGAACAGGGAGGAGACATCATGTCAACCAAAGCACCGTTTACGGATCTGGACATTAAAACGTCCGATTCAGGATTTTACGAGGGGTATAGCATCCCGATTGCGCTGTTCAGCAAGACTGTAATGGCCTTGCTTGTGATCTGGGCGCTGGTCTGGCCGGCGAATGCCAATGGCGTTCTGGGCAGTCTGAACTGGAGAATTCTGGGTGAATTCAACGCGTTTTACATCATCATCACAGGCTTCTTTGCCTTCTTCCTGTTTGTTCTGGCAGCACTGCCACAAACCGGTAAGATCCGCATGGGCCGGGAAGGTGAGCAACCGGAGTTTTCCAACTTCTCTTGGTTCTCCATGATGTTTGGTGCCGGTTTGGGTGTGGGGCTGATGGTTTTCGCCACGGCTGAACCTCTGGGTCTCTGGGGATCAAACCCTGTTGTTGTGGCCGGTGACGTTGTCGGCAACACGCCTGAGGCTGTACAGTCTGGCTACCGCTACACCTTTGCGCACTACGGCATTCACGCCTGGGCGATCTATGTGGTGACAGGTCTGTCTCTGGCTTACTACGCTTATACGCGTGGCCTGCCTCTGACCATCCGCTCCGCTCTGACACCGCTGTTTGGTAAATACATCAACGGATTCATGGGCCATGTTGTGGACGTTCTGGGTATCGTTGCAACCATCCTGGGTGTGTCTGTGACCATCGGTTTTGGCGTCAGCCAGTTCATCGATGGTGTCTATGCGGTCACCGGCATGGAATGGATCATGGATATGGGCGGTGAAGCCCCTGTACCGGGTACTGTTGGACTGATCGCAGGTCTGCTTGTGATCATGGGTCTGTCCATCATCTCTGCGGTGACCGGTGTGGATAAAGGCGTTAAGATCTTGTCCAATCTGAACCTGGTTCTTTCCGTCATCCTGCTTTTGACCTTCGTGGTCTTCGGCTCTTTCATTTTCGCTATGACAACCTATGCATCCGCACTGGTGGATTACATCCTGCATTTCGTGCAGATCAGCTTTGGCGCCTGGACGCCTCAGGATCCGGCAGCCTTTGCAGCAGCACTGCCAGAAGCAGCCAAACCACTTGCTGATGATCTGATCGGCGGCGCTACCAATGCCTGGGGCAGCTTTGAAGGCTTCAAATCCGGCCTTGGGGGTGCAGCAGCGGAACTCGACGACGCAACCCTCGCAGCTGTTTATGAAGCAGGTAACGCGGGCCGTCAGTTTGGTTGGCAGGCTGGCTGGACAACTTTCTACTGGGCATGGTGGATTGCGTTCTCACCTTTTGTGGGTCTGTTCCTTGCGCGCATTTCCAAGGGCCGTACCATCCGTGAATTCATCTTCGGCTGTGTCTTTGCTCCAACCGCTGTGTGTTTTGCGTGGATGACCATTCTGGGCGCAACCGCAATTGATCTGGAAATTTCCGGCGTGGCAGACGGTGCAATCATCGCAGCCTCCCAGTCTTCCAAGCTGTTCGTGACCCTGGAACATATCATTTCCGGTGGTTTCCTGACGCTGATCACTGTGATGTGTGTGGTTCTGATCCTGACATTCCTTGTGACCTCTGCGGACTCGGGCATCCTGGTGATGAACACCATCATGTCCGGGGGGGAAACCCAGGCTGGTATCAAACACCGCATCGTCTGGGGCGTGATCCTGACGCTGGTGATGGGTACGCTGCTGGTTGCCGGGAAAAACAATGGCGGGGCCGATCCGATGGAAGCGCTGAAAAGCGCGATGATCATCGGGGCGCTGCCATTTACCATGGTGATGGGCTTAATGTGCCTGTCCCTGACCAAGGCTCTCTACAACGACAACAAACGTCGTAATGAAGCGGGGCAGACTTCGCACGCAGAGTAATCGATAATTGAGGGGCGGCGGTCAACGGCTGATCGTCGCTCCTTGGTGTTCAGGCCCAAGGTTTGGTGCACCAGAGCTTTTCTAGAACAGCCTGAGTCGGGGTTACCCAAGCAAGTCGGGGTGTCTTTCATGTTGTCCATGAGGCTTTGTCATGCCAGCAATCTTTGCTATGCACGCTATCGCACGCTCGCTATTGCGCAGATGCCTGAACGCGTGGTGTTTCTGGGCGAAACTGCAGTGAAAACCAATCTTACCCGAATGACTGCTATGGTGACTTCTGCCGCTTCGTAGCAAGAAATATGCTGCACCAGCGAGCGAACGCTGCAAGAGCAATCGCTGCATCAGCAGAAGTCCGGAATGTCCCACTCTGCCGTCGTTCGGCTTTAAAAATGCTGCGCGACGCACCAAAGACCGGTACGGTGAAGCTGCGTCGCAGCGCCCGACGTTGTTGTGAACGACCGCAAAGGGCCGGTAGCTGACCTAATCATTTTGGGCGGGAATCTGACATCCGCCGCAACCGCAAACGGCTTTGCTCGGAAGTCAATAGCTGACATTGGCGATCCCGCTAAAAGTTTAAATAAAACGGCCTAAACGCATTTTATACGTCGATACATCATCTCTGCCGTGAAAGTGGGAATGCGTTGCTTCAAGTCTTCCAACTCAGAGCGGTGACAGTTTCTCATTTTTCAGTCGCGAAACAATGCACGGTTTAGAAATTTCGATGCCGAAAACCGCATGAAACGAAGTTGTAGAGCCATCGAAATAACACGATCTAAGCCACCTTTTGAGCCACCTTTGAGCCATCAATTGTTTGCAACAAGTTGCAACAGTTTGCTGGCCTCAAGTGTTGCTATCAGCAACTACTAAAGGGACATCCGCGAATTGCAACACTTTGCAATAAGAAACAGGTTCCGGCCGCGGGTACCAGTAACTATCTGATAGTTTGATAGAATTTTTGGTTGGTTAGGTCCGGGTTTCTCTGCCGGAAGCAATGCTGGCCACAATAAACCCCAGGATGAGTGCGACAAAGACGCTGATGCCCAACATCAGTAGGGACGCGGATACAACTGGAGGGAGCGCTTCAATAATGCTCCAGAATACGTTCAGGATGGCTTCCATGGATCGATCTCCTCTAAGTGCAATACTTAGTGCACGTCTTCATCTTGACCAATCAGATAGCGTGAGTCGAGGGTTTCGACCTTGACCTTTGTCAGGGTGGTGGTTTTGGAGCCGAGATTGAAAGAAAAAAGCGCGGCCGATTGACCGCGCTTTTTGGGGTTTAGCTCTCGCGTTTGCCTGCGAATTTCTCTTGCCACTCTTCGCGTTCATCGTCGCTTATCTTGCGGAAGGTGACATCCGGCACCGTGAAGGCATGGCCTGGCTGCAGCGTTTCCAACGCGGCGGCCACATCGTCCGGCCAGTCTGTGTTATCAGACTGCATCGCAGCCATCAGTGTTGCAGAAGCGTCCGGGATGAAAGGTGCTGAAATCACGGCATAAATCCGGATCAGATTGAGCGCGAGGCGGATTTGCGCGGCGGCTTTCTCCGGGTCTTCCTTGAAGGTGGACCATGGCGCTGCGGACTGCAGGTATTCGTTCCCGGCCACCCAGATTGCGCGCAGCTCCTGCGCCGATTTGCGGACTTCCATGGCCGCCATGTGCTCTTCGTAGGCGCGCATGCGGGTGGTCAATTCGGCAATCAGAGCCTGTTCGGTTTCGCCCAGTGCGCCACCAGCGGGCACTTCTTCACCAAACTTGGAGCGGCAGAATTTGGTGACACGGCTGACAAAGTTGCCAAGCACGTCTGCGAGGTCTTTATTCACGGACTGCTGGAAGTTTTCCCAGGTGAATTCGCTGTCGGAGCTTTCAGGGGCGTGGCTCAGCAGCCACCAACGCCAGTAGTCAGACGGCAGGATTTCAAGTGCCTGATCCATAAAGACGCCTCGGCCACGTGAGGTGGAGAACTGGCCGCCATCATAGTTCAAGTAGTTGAAAGATTTGATGTAATCCACGGCTTTCCAGGGTTCTTCGGAGCCGAGAATGGTGGCTGGGAAGGACAGTGTGTGGAAGGGGACGTTATCTTTGCCCATGAACTGGGTGTAGGTCACGTCGTCCGCACCTTTGTCGGTGCGCCACCAGCGTTCCCAGTCGGTGCCTTTTTCAGCAGCTACCCATTCTTGGGCGCAGGCGATGTACTCGATGGGGGCGTCGAACCAGACGTAGAAGACTTTGCCTTCCATGCCGGGCCAGTCCTCACCGCCTTTCTTGACCGGCACACCCCAGTCTAGGTCTCGGGTGATGCCGCGGTCTTGCAGGCCGTCGCCGTCGTTCAGCCATTTGTTGGCGATCGAGGTGGTCAGCACCGGCCAGTCGGTCTTGCTGTCAATCCAGTCTTGCAGTTTGTCGCGCATTTGCGACTGGCACAGGAACAGGTGTTTGGTCTCACGCTCTTCCAGATCGGTGGAGCCGGAGATGGTCGAATATGGGTTGATCAGATCGGTTGGATCAAGCTGCTTGGTGCAGTTGTCACACTGGTCGCCGCGCGCGCTTTCAAAGCCGCAGTTGGGGCAGGTGCCTTCGATGTAGCGGTCGGGCAGGAAGCGGCCGTCCGCGTTGGAATAGACCATCTTTTCAGACACTTCACGGATCAGGCCCATGTCGGCCAAGCGGCCGGCGAAGTGTTGAGTCAGCGCGTGGTTTTCCGGGCTAGAAGAGCGGCCGTAGTGGTCGAATGACAGGCGGAAGCCTTCGGCAATTTCCGACTGCACAGCGTGCATTTCGGCGCAGTAATTAGCGACGTCTTTGCCGGCTTTTGCGGCGGCTAGCTCGGCCGGGGTGCCGTGTTCATCGGTGGCGCAGAGGAACAGAACTTCGTGGCCACGCGCGCGCATGTAGCGGGCGAACAGATCGGCTGGCAGCTGGCTGCCAACAAGGTTGCCGAGGTGTTTGATGCCGTTGATATACGGCAAGGCCGAGGTGATCAGATGGCGCGCCATGTGGGTGTCCCTTAACTGTTTCAAACCCCATTAGCCCAAAGAGTAAGCCAGTTCCACAGGCGAATTTTCACGTCGGTATTGCGTCTTTATCGCGACTGTATCGCGGAGGTGCATATTTGGCGGCTATTTGTCCTCGTTTTGGGGCGTTTCCTCTGTGCGATTGGGCTTCTCCCGCTGACGTTTTGTGATGCGCCCCACCGTGAAAGAGGTGCGTGGTGCATAGACGTAACGGGTGCGGTGCTCGGCAGTTGGGCGGGCCAACATGCGGGCCAGGCCAAAGACAATCAGAAGCGCGTGACCGGCGGCAATCATGATGAAAAGCGCGGGCGGGCCAAACCGTTCGATCAGGCCGGAGGCAAACAGCGGCGTGCCGATGGCGCCGACGGCAAAAAAGAACATCAAAGCGGCGGAGAGTTCGACGCGTTCTTCAGATGTGGCAAAGTCATTGGCGTGGGCGGCGGAGACCGAGTAGATTGGGAAAGACGTAAAGCCAAAGAAGGCCGCGTTGAGCATGATCATTGTGGTGCTGCCAGCGCCCATGGCGACGGTTGTGCCGCAAGACACCACGGCGGCGGCGGATAGCCAGATCAGTACCCAGCGGCGGTCAAATTTATCAGCCAGCCACCCAACAGGATATTGCGCGATGGCGCCGCCGAGGACAAAGGCTGCGAGGAACCAGGCAATCTGTCCAATTTGCAGACCGACCTCCGTGCCATAGACCGGTCCCACCATGCGGAAGGAGGCGGAACTGAGCGCGGCGACAATCACGCCAGCGACGGCCAACGGCGAGCGCGCATAGGCGAGGCTGGGGCGTAAACGCGGGGCTTTTGGCGTTTTGGGTTGTGGCGACGTGGTTAGCGTGATGGGCAGGAGGGCTGCGCAGCAGAGCAGGGCGAGCAGATTGTATGAGACATAGGAGGCGGGTTCCAACACGCTGATCACCAGTTGTGCGCCAAGCGAGGCGATCATATCAACCACACGGTAGGTGCCCATAGCGCGGCCGCGGGTTTCGTTGGTCACTTTGGATTGCAGCCACGCTTCAACTACGGTGAAACAGCCCGCCACGCAGAGACCAGAGGCCACCCGCATGAGCGCCCAAGCATAGGGATCAACAATGATGAAGTGGCCCAGTAACCCAATCGCGCCCATGGCGGTGAAGGTGGCAAAGGCGCGGGAGTGACCGACGCTGCCCATCAGACGTGGTGACCACCAACAGCCAATGAAGAAGCCCAGAAAATGCGCCGAACCCAACAGACCAATTTGTTCTGTGGTGAAGTTCAGTGCGATGCCGGAGAGCGCATCCAATGGCCCCACGCCCCCGGAGCTGAGTTGTAAGAGTATGACCGAGAGGAACAGGGCCGAGAAAGTGATGATCATGCGCATGGGGGCAGCATGGCGGTTTGCGGCGTGATGACTAGTAGGAATTCGACTTTTGCGTGTCGTTTTTGCGCGTGGCTATCGCAAAATGCGTGCCGCCAAAGCTGGGCTGACCCGGTTGATGCCGCGCAGCAAGCGGGCTTTGCCGATCCAGGTTTCCGTCTTTTGATCGACAAGGCCTCTTAAGATTTCGGTGGCAACTTTTTCCGGGCTGTTTTTGCCTGTGCCACGTCCCGCGGTCATGGGGGTGTCCACCAGCGCGGGTAGGACTTCGTTCACCAGCAGCTGCGGGATGGCATCGGCGCATTGATAGCGCAGAGCTCGCAAGTAGTGACGCAATCCCGCTTTGGTGGCGCAGTAGGTGGGTGCGTCGCGCTTTGGGGCGAGCGCCAGCGAAGAGGTGATGGCGGAGACAAAGGGCTTGGGATGCTGTGCCAATGTTGGCAACAGGGCACTTGTCAGATGAATGGGCACTTGCAGGTTGAGCGCCAGCTCACGTTCGGATTGGCGTGGGTGTTTGGCGAGGCCTTCTGGGATGTGTTGCGCGTATTGCACGCCAGCCGCGTGGATGACGCCTGATATATGATAGCTTTGGATCCGCGCCAGTAAGGCCTCACGCCCGTCGGCATGTGACAGATCTGCCGGAATTTTCTTGAGCGTGTCAGAGGGTGCAGCTGTTAGGCGCTCAAGCGCCTCTGTGCTGCGACGGGTGGCAACAACCAAGGCACCAGCTTCGGTGAGGGCGCGGGTTAAGGCGCGGCCGATGCCACCTGTGGCGCCAGTGATCAGGATGCTGTGGTGAGCGAAGTGGGGCATGCTAAAGCCTTGTGTTGTTATATGTTTCCGTCAATATGTGAGTTATTACTCGTATTTTGGACTCGCTTTGCTATGACGATGAAGGTTTCTCTGCAACCGACTGCAAATCCACGCAAAAAGCCGCGTCAGGCGCGGGCGCAGGCCACTGTGGATGCGATTTTGCAGGCCTCGGCTCACATTTTGGTGGCGCAGGGTTTTGAAGGGTTCAACACCAATGCGGTGGCGGAGCGGGCGGGGGTATCCGTGGGCTCGCTGTATCAGTATTTCCCCAACAAGGAGGCGATCGTTGCTGAGATGGTGCGGGCCAAGCGGACGCGGTTGTTGAACGGGTTGCAGGCTGCGGAAGAGACGCACCAGAAGAGCGCGCTGCCTGAGGCTTTGGCGGCTTTGGTGGCGGCCACTATCGCCCATCAGAAGGGCTGGCCGCAGCTGTCGCAAGCGTTGGATCGCGCGGCGGCCCTGGTGCCTTTGTCCGAAGAGGGCGCGGTACTGACAGCGGCAATTCTGGATGTGTTGCAACGGGTGTTGCGACGTCACGGTATGGCGAATGTGGAGGTAGCGGCTTTGGATTTGCTGGCGCTGTGTCGCGGTATGATCGATGGTGCTTTGCTGCGGGGGGAAACGGACACGGATGCCTTGCAGGCGCGTGTCATGCGTGCGGCGTCAGGCTATCTCGGCATCACTGTCCCGTAGGCTCAGTTTGGGGGTATCGGGCAGGCCGCTGAGCTGCCAGCTTTGCGGCGGGGCGCTGCGGGCGCGCAGGCGGGTGAGGGACCAGGCGTCGCTGTCACCGCGGTGGTCCGGCGCCATATGCCAGCGGCTTTCGATGCCCTGTGCGCCACCGTCTCCCGGGGTCAGGATCAGCCCCAAAGGTGCCCGGCCACTGGCCTTGGCCCCGGTTTCGGCGGCGAGATGCAGACGGCGTACCGGGGTGAGCGCGGGCGGGCCGGGCAGGTCGGCCACCACCAAGGGCACGGTTCCGGCGCGCAGAACCTCCTCCATGGTCCAGAGCACCTCTTCGGGGCGGCGCGGGCTGACAAAGGTCACGCTGCCGGGGTTAAGAAAGGGCGCCATGCCGGCGGGGTTGAGCGGGGCCGCGCCCCAATCCGGGGCAATCCAGAACAGCGGGCCTTTGGCCTGATGCGCCAGCCACAGCGCAAAGCTGTAGCGCGCCGGGCCGCAGGCCTCATGCAGGCGCGCCAGCGTCAGGGCCACCTCGGGCAAGGGGGCAAGGGCATCTGCCGGGCGGGAGGGCGCGCGTTTGAGGAGGTGGGTGGCCATGACATTAGAATAGCGTGTTCCCTCTTTGTTCTCAATATCGGGAATGCTTTACGGCGGGGCAAAAATCCGTCACCGTCGCAGCAAACAGGGAGATGATGATGGCAGGACATGGCTATGAGGGCGGGCGGCTGGATTTGCCGTTTGTGGGCATTTCGACCTTTGGCAAGCGGCCGTATCAGCCGGATTGGGCGGCGATTGAGGCGGATGTGGCGGTGATGGGCGCGCCGTTTGATTTTGGCACACAGTGGCGCAGCGGGGCGCGGTTTGGGCCACGGGCGGTGCGCGAAGCCTCAACGCTATTCAGCTTTGGCCATGCCGGGGCCTATGACCATGAGGATGATGCCACCTATATGCCCGGCGAGGTGCGGATTGTGGATATTGGGGATGCCGACATCGTGCATACCGACACTCTCAAAAGCCACGCCAATATCGAGGCCGGGGTGCGGGCGATGCTCGAGGCGGGGGCTTTGCCGGTCACCATTGGCGGGGATCATTCGATCAACATCCCCTGCATCAACGCGTATGACGATCAGGGGCCCATCCACATTTTGCAGATCGACGCCCATCTGGATTTTGTTGATGAGCGCCATGGGGTGCGCTTTGGTCATGGCAACCCGATGCGACGGGCGGCGGAGAAGGACTATGTCACCGGTCTGACGCAGGTGGGCATTCGCAACGTCAGTTCGACCGCCAAAGAAGGCTATGAAGATGCCCGGGCGATGGGCAGCGATATCCTCAGCGTGCGGCAGGCGCGCAAGCTGGGGGCAGAGGCGCTGATCAACCGCATTCCGGAGGGCGCGCGGGTTTATGTGACGGTGGATATTGACGCCTTTTGCCCGTCGATAGCGCCGGGCACGGGCACGCCAAGCCATGGCGGCTTCCTATACTACGACGTGCTGGAGATGATGCAGGCGCTGGCCAAACGGCATGACGTGGTGGGCATCGACCTTGTCGAAGTGGCGCCGGACTATGATCCCACAGGCTCCACCGCCATTTTGGCGGCGCAGCTTTTGCTGAACACTCTGGGCTTTATCTTCCACGCGCGAGGGGTGCGCTGATCCAAGTCTTCTCCGTCCAAAAATATCCCGGGGGAGACTTGGCGCAGCCAAGCGGGGGCTGGCCCCCGTGTCCCCGCTTGCGATCAACGCCACAGCCCCTAAGTTAAGCGCAAAGATTTGCGACAGGATGAGCTTCCATGAAAATGAACCCTTTGGGCCGCACCGGCATCGAGGTGTCTGAGTTTTGCCTCGGCACCATGACTTTTGGCACGCAAACAGGTGAGGCGGAGGCGCATCAGCAGATTGATATGTCGCTGGACGCGGGCATCAATTTTGTCGATGCGGCGGAGATGTATCCGGTGAATCCGATCAGCCCGGAAACCCAGGGGCGTACCGAAGAAATCATCGGCACCTGGTTTGCCAAAACCGGGCGGCGTGAAGACATGGTGCTGGCGACGAAACATTCCGGTGCAGGGTTGGCGCATGTGCGGGACGGGGCGCTGATCTCGGCTAAGACCATTCCCGAAGCGATTGAAGGGTCTCTCAAGCGCTTACAGACCGAATACATCGATCTCTATCAGTTCCACTGGCCCAACCGCGGATCTTACATGTTCCGGCAAAACTGGGATTTCGATCCATCAGGGCAAAACAAGGCGGACACGCTGGCGCATATGGAAGAGGCGCTGGAGGTGTTGCAGAAAGAGGTTGATAAGGGGCGCATTCGGGCCTTTGGCCTGTCCAACGAAAGCACATGGGGCACAGCACAGTGGGTGCGGATGTCTGAGGATAAAGGCGGTCCACGGGTGGCCTCGATCCAGAATGAATATTCCCTGTTGTGCCGGATGGCGGATACCGATTTGGCAGAACTTTGCGTCAATGAGGATGTTGGCATCCTGGCGTTTTCGCCGCTGGCCACTGGATTGCTTACCGGCAAGTATCAGAATGGTGTAACGCCGGACGGGTCGCGAAAGGCGATCAATGGCGATCTTGGCGGGCGGGTGAGCCCTCGGGTATTTGATGCGGTGCAGGCCTATCTGGATATTGCCGACAAACACGGATTGGACTCGGTGCATATGGCCATGGCCTTCACGGTGCAGCGGCCGTTTATGTGTTCGTCGATCTTTGGCGCCACCACGGTGGATCAGCTAGAACGAATTTTGGCGGGGGCCGATTTGCGGCTTGGCGCAGAAGTGCTTAAAGACATCAGCGCCGCGCATCGCGCGCATCCGATGCCGTATTAACTCCGTCAGGACAGACATGACCACGCAAGACACTTCGGACCTCCCAGAGGTTCTGGCCACCATCACCGCTTCCCCCATGCGCCGCCTGTTTGGCATGGCAACGCTGTTCTTGCTGGGGGGCGTGTTGATCTACATCGCGCTGACCACGACGCCGGCATGGCATTGGCGGCTGTTCTTGCTGGTCATTGGCGGTTTGACGCTGTGGTTGGCCGAGGCGACGCGGCGGGCCACCGAGCACAGTATCGAGCTGACTCGTGACGGTATGCGCAGCACCTCCGGCGAAGAGATTGCCACGCTGGACGATATTGCTGCTATTCGGCGTGGTATGTTTGACCTGAAGCCATCTAATGGCTTTACCGTGCATCTCAAAAAGCCCCGGTCGCGCAGATGGCAACCGGGGCTTTGGTGGGCGTTTGGCCGTCGGGTGGGCATTGGCGGCGTCACGCCCGGGTCTGAAGCCAAATCCATGGCCCAGATCATTGAGGCGCTGCTGTTGGAACGGGGCCAAACCGAGGGGTAAAGGCTCCGCCTTGCAGCAACGCCCCGGTCTTAGCTGTTGCTCCAGGCCAATTGCGGCGCAAAGCGGGGGCGGGTGAACACAAAGGTGCTGATTTCCATGTTCAGCGGATTTGCGTCTGGGGAGAGAACGCGCTCGGTCATTGCATCACCATTTTGATCCAAAACAGGGTCGCCGTTCCCATCCAAGACGGGCGCGTCAACGTGCGTGCCACTCCATCCTGCCAGGATTGGCGGGGAGTACTGGGCCGATGTTTCAACAACAATCAAGCTTTCTCCGTGCACCAGTACGGGCAACTTGTCCTTCATCGCCTCAAACTCGGATGCGGTGATGCCGCTGCCGCCGTCATTGCTGTGAGACCAAGCCAAAACAAGCTCTCCAGACCCGTTGCTTTGTTCGCTCCAGTAAACATGGCTCACAGTCAGGTCATGACCGCTGCGCACCGTGGACATTTGCTCAAGGACCGCATGCGCACCGTCGATGTAGTTTGCATCTACGGCCATCGTTTCACGAGACAGCATATCGGACACAGCAAAGGCCGCCTTCTCGGTTGTCGATTTGGCGCGATAGGCGTCAAAAATGTTCATCATGACGAACAGAGCAAACAGCAAGGTTGGGAAGATCAGCGCAGTTTCCACAGCGACGGAGCCAGTGGAATCTTTACGAAACGTCGCAAGAGCTTGGCGAGGGTTAAATATCGACATGGATCAACGAGGCTCCTGAACAAAGGTGTTTTCGACAACCAGGGCGTATTCCCCTTCGCTGTTACGAACCGCAACTGGCACAAACAATGCACCTGGGAAAATGGCCCGAACGGAAGCACAGGCGCGTAGATACATCAGCTCATTGGCCGCGCCATCGTCAAACCGCACCACGGGGTCAACGTCCGCGTCATCCTCGTGCAAAGAGCCACATGTGCTGGCTGCGGGGACCGCTTCCCAATTGCGTGGGTCGCGTTGGAACATCTGAAGGGACAGATTGTTTGTGCAGTCAGGAATAACGCTGGCCTCATCACAAATCTGTTGGACGAGATCGTCATGTGACGGAACATTTCCGGTGGAGAGACGTATGTCACGCACAGCCACGTCCAAGGACCTTTCCAGATAGGCGTAACGGAGTGACATCAAGCCAAGTTCCGCCGAAGCAAGAAACACACCGAGATAGAACGGCACCATGATGACAAAGTCGACCGTGACTGCACCGTCTTCCTTGCGGAGGATCGCGCGGGCTTTTTTGAGAACCGAATGGATCATTGGATCAACCTCAGCTGACGGATGGAAGTTGCAATGGCAGCGAAGGCGTCGCGAATTTCGAGCCCCTGCACATCGAAGTAGTGGCTGTCAGAGCTCGCGCAGTCCTGCAGCACCACGCGTGCGGCGTTTGGCGCCTCAAAGCCGATGGTGTAAACGATGATGCCGTTGTCTTTGGCCGCCTCGCAAACACTGCGGGTACGGGCGTCTTTGGTGCCATAGCCCACATCGTCAATGACCGGATAGTACCAGGCGCTGCGCGCAGCATCTTGGCCCATCAGCGGAGCGTATAGCACATCGGCCACGTATTTTGGCGTGGTCCGCGCCCAAAGATCGGCATAGGAAATCACTTCGGCTTCGCCAGGCTCGCTTACGGTGATGGTCTTCTTGATCTTCTTATAGCGCTTACACGTGCCGTTCTTGCGATAGGATTTACAGATATTGCTGTTGACCTTTTCGGTCACCTCATAAGTGCCTTCACCGTAGGCGTGATTGCGGAACACGCCATCATCTGGCCAGAAGTAAATTGGCTCATCTGTGATACCGTCGTTGTCGTCGTCTCCTTCGTCTTGGCCGAGATACAGGGAATAGAAATCTTCCTGCTCGTTGTACCAGACGTTGGAGTTGCCCAAGCGGTAGTTGTCGGTGACAAAGTGCTGACGGGTGTTTTGGCCATCCGACATCAGAACCACAATTTTGAGGGACTCATTGCTTCCGTAGTCGTAAGGGCGTCCCTCAAATACATTGGAAATTGTGCCGCTGTCGCTGGCAGTGTTGTCGATCATGCTGGACACGACTGGTTGGAAGGCGGGGTCAAGAAGGGCGGTGCCCCACTTCATGCCGGTGTCGATCGAGGTGTTGCCGCTGCCGAACATGTTGTCAATGTAGGTCTTCAACACGTCTGTGTCGTTTTGAATGAGCGTCAGCTCGCGAGAGCTCTCGGCGCGACAATCCGTGTAAGCGTTCACGTCAACATAGCCATTGCTGGGGCGGCGGTCATAGCTGCTGCTGCTCCAGGTGGCGTGCAGGGTTTGGTCGTACTCACGATAGGGATCGATGAAGGCTTCGTTGTAGTCCGCTGCATGGAAGTTCAGACAGTTGGCCAGCGGGTTTTCGCCGTTGGTCGTCAGAGCGTTCATCAACTCGTCCGGTGTGGCGACCTGCGCCGCGTAAGGCACAATGGAAATCGACATGGTGTCGTCTTCCGTGGTGTCATCCATGGTTTGGACAAACTCTTTGGCAGCCACTTTCAGATTGCTCAAGCGGCTGTTGTTGTTCATCGAGCCGGAAACATCGAGCACCATCGAAATCTCGATGTTGCCAATGCGTTCTTCAGCTGTGCCGCTTGCGTTGATGGTCAGACTGGTTCTGTCAGGAAGGCTGTTTTCTAGTTCCGTCACTTCTGCCGTGGTATAGCCGCCCGCCGCAACAAGATCTGCATCGCCGTCGTTGTCCGTGTCTACCGTTGCGGCAGGTGTCCTGGGCATCAGGGTTTTGAAGTCACGTCCAACTGTGCTGTAGACCAGATTGGACTCAATTGCTGCTGTTGCGCTTACGGTTCGGTGATTGATCGATTGGGATACAGTCACCTCGTTGAGCGTATGAACGATACCTGCCTTGTCAAAGTAGTCCGCCACAACCACATCTGCGGCGCGGTGCTGGTCCAGATCTGCGGCAGCCAAAATGGCGCGGTCCAAAGTATGCTGGAGCTGTGTGCGGCGCATTTCCGCGAGCATGATATCAGCGCCGATGCCGCCGATCGTGATCATCATAATGATAAGAAAAACGCTGAAGCCAACCATGACACCGTCTTCTTCCTTGCGGAAACGGTGCGCGCCGAGCCGCCAAAGTGCTTTTGGCCGCGGCGTTACAGGTGGCCGGTGCGGTGCCTGAAACTGTTTCATTTTACATACCTCTCTGCGACGCACCCGTCATGGGACTCCCCGCCTCCAGACGGTCTGCGTCGCACACCTTATTTCAATGGATTGGGGCGTAATTGGGGCAAAAGCTGGCAGTTCGTTAGGCGAAGATTAAGATTTTTGTCAATTATTTCAGTCGGTTGGAGACAGTTTGGCGCGTAGGGGACCTTCTGTTTCCGTGGCGGCAACAACAGCAACTCAAAGTGTTGCGCATTTTCATCTGTTATCTTTGGTGGCGTTATGACCTTACTCATACTTAAGTCGGTAAGTGTGGCAGTGAGTCGCAGTGTGTTGCTTGTCTGGAGGAAAGTTGATGAGCGCTATTAAGGAACCGAGTTTTCGGGAAAGTGTTGACCTGATGTTCAATCGCGCGGTGGCGCTGATGGACTTGCCCCCGGGGTTGGAGGAAAAGATCCGGGTGTGTAATGCGACTTACACCGTGCGATTTGGTGTGCGTTTGCGCGGCCAGATCCAGACCTTTACCGGTTATCGCTCGGTTCACTCAGAACACATGGAGCCTGTGAAAGGCGGTATCCGTTTTGCCCCAAGTGTGAACCAAAACGAGGTTGAGGCGCTGGCGGCACTGATGACCTACAAATGTGCGCTGGTGGAAGCGCCGTTTGGCGGCTCTAAAGGCGGCCTTTGCATCGATCCACGCAAATATGATGAACATGAGCTGGAGCGCATCACCCGTCGGTTTGCCTATGAACTTGCCAAGCGTGACCTGATCCACCCGTCCCAGAACGTGCCTGCGCCTGACATGGGCACCGGCGAGCGTGAGATGGCCTGGATTGCGGACCAATATGCCCGCATGAACACCACGGATATCAACGCGCGCGCCTGTGTGACCGGCAAGCCGCTTAACTCCGGTGGTATCTCTGGCCGTGTCGAAGCGACCGGGCGTGGCGTGCAATATGCGCTGCAGGAGTTCTTCCGCGACGCGCGCGATGTGGAGAAGGCGGGCCTGGATGGCACGCTGGATGGCAAACGTGTGATTGTGCAGGGTTTGGGGAACGTGGGCTACCACGCCGCCAAATTTCTGTCGGATGAAGATGGCTGTAAGGTTGTTGGCATCATCGAACGTGATGGAGCGCTCTTCAACGAGGACGGCATCGATGTCGACGCTGTGCAGCAGTGGCTGGCCAAGCATGGCGGTGTGTCTGGGTATCCGGATGCGACCTACACCCGTGAAGGTGGCAAGGTGTTGGAGGAAGCCTGTGACATCCTGATTCCAGCGGCGCTGGAAGGGGTGATCAACATGGAGAATGCCGCGCGCATTCAGGCACCGTTGATCATTGAGGCTGCGAACGGTCCGGTGACGGCGGGCGCGGATGAAATCCTGCGCAAGAAGGGCACCGTGATCATTCCGGACATGTATGCCAACGCCGGTGGTGTGACCGTGTCCTACTTTGAGTGGGTCAAAAACCTGAGCCACATCCGCTTTGGCCGGATGCAGAGGCGCCAAGAGGAGTCGCGTCACCAGTTAGTGGTGGATGAACTTGAGAAGATCAGCGCAGCGCTGGGCACCCAGTACAGCCTGACCGATAGTTTCAAACAGAAGTACCTGCGCGGTGCGGGGGAGCTGGAGCTGGTGCGCTCCGGTCTTGATGACACCATGCGCATTGCGTATCAATCTATGCGAGATGTGTGGCACGACCGTGCCGATGTAGAGGATTTGCGCACAGCGGCCTACCTCGTGTCGATTGACAAGGTGGCGTCCAGCTACCGTGCAAAAGGGCTTTGATGGGTGATATCGCGATCAGCTGCCGCTGTGGGCAGTTTGGTGCAAAGCTAAGGAATGTGAGCCCGAAAACGGGCTCACATGTGCAGTGTTACTGTAAAGATTGTCAGGCGTGCGCAAAGGCGCTGGGTGCGGAAGATACCTTGATGCCGCGCAACGGGTCTGACATTTATCAGACCATTCCATCCAATCTGGAGCTCACTAAAGGGCAGGAGCATCTGGCTTGTCTGCGGTTGTCTCCGAAAGGGTTGATGCGGTGGTATGCGAGCTGTTGTGACACGCCGTTGTTCAACACGCTGGGCGGCACCAAACTGGCCTTTGTCGGCGTATCAGTGCCCGCAATGCGGGGCGATGCGATTGACAAGGCCATCGGCAAGGTGATTGCTGTGGTGCACACCAAAGACGCGCCGTTTGGCACCGAGCCCCTCAAGGACTACGGGTTTAACAAGGCGGGTTTCAACGTCTTGGCGCGGCATTTTGGGGCGCTGATGCGCGGGCAGGTGAAGGACAATCCTCTGTTTCAAGACGGTGCGCCGCTGGTGGAGCCGCGTGTGTTGACCAAGGCCGAACGCAAGGCCGCGACGCCTTAGGCGTTGCTCTTGTGTCTCAACCTTAGCTTTTCTTGTTCCAGGTGATCTTTGGGAATGCTGGTCGCGTACTGTGTATGGACCAAACATTTCGAGGATTTTCCGTGATGCGTTTTTTGACAATTGCTGCGATGAGCGTTGCGGCTGGAGCGGCATCTGCTCAAGCCCCTGAGGGCTGGATTTATAGTTTTGATGGCGCTTACCTAAACCAAGACAGCAGCGATACAAATGGCGGCGGGAGTTTCTCGGCGGATCGTGTGTATAGCCGCGTCGGCGCGTTCAATCGCAATCCGGGTGGGATCAGCTATGGCGTGTCTGCGACCTTTGGACAATCGGACTATGACTTTAGCGGAACGCCTGCGCTTTGGGACAAAGTGGATGAGCGTTCGGTGACGGTGTCTTTGGCGGGCCGCACGGAAAGCGGGATGCGGTGGTTTGTGGCGCCGTCGGTGCGCAGCCGTTATGCCTCTGGCGCGTCTGCAAGTGATGGTCGCAGCGCCGGTCTGTTTGCCGGGGTGAGCTGGGAAGTGGGCGACAATCTGGTGATTGGTCCGGCGTTTGGGGCGTTCGAAGGTCTGGGTGGCGATGCCTATGACGCCTTTCCGGCGCTTCTTCTGGATTGGGAGTTTGCCAATCATTGGAGTTTGAGCACCGGTCCTACTCTTGGGGCCAGTCAGGGGCCGGGTCTGTCGTTGCGGTATGACGTGAGTGACACCTGGGGGCTGACCCTGTCTGCCCGGCAAGAGACCAACCGCTTTGCGCTTGCAGGGGGCAACGTGGGGCAGGACAAGAGCGTGCCCGTGGTGATGAGCCTGTCCTACGACCCGAACCCGGGCATGAGTTTTGTAGTGTTTGCCGGCGCGGAAGTGGACGGCAGTCTCGCGGTGGAAAACGCGACCGGCGCAACCCTGTCCAAGCAGAGCTATGGCACCGCGCCGCTGCTGGGTGTGGCGTTTTCCCTATCGTTTTGAGGGCTTGAAAGAGCCTGATTGCAATTGTGCGTTTAGCGACGCATTCTGTCGCTAAGCGACCACCCTTGCCTGTGTTTTTTGCGCCTGATGTCGGGAGGTCGTGTCGGATTTGATGACACGCGTAGAGCGGGCATTCAGGGGGCAACAAGATGCGGTTTTCCGGCCTCAAGGTTTTGGCACAGGGACTGTCCGGCAACAAAGGCTGGACCGCGCATTGGCGCGATGCGCAGCCGAAGCCGGAGTACGACATGGTGATCATTGGCGGTGGTGGGCATGGTCTGTCGACGGCCTATTACCTCGCCAAGAACCATGGCATGACCAATATCGCGGTGCTGGAGAAGGGCTACCTGGGCGGCGGCAATGTCGGGCGCAACACCACGATTGTGCGCGCCAATTACTTCCTGCAGGGCAATAGTGAGTTTTACTCTCATTCGATGAAGCTCTGGGAAGGGCTCGAACAGGAGCTGAACTACAATGTGATGTTCTCCCAGCGGGGATTGATCAATCTGTTCCACAGCGATGGGCAGCGCGATGCCTTTGCGCGACGTGGAAATATGATGATCAATCAAGGCGACGATGCGCAGCTGCTGGACCGTGAAGGCGTGCGCAAAATGCTGCCCTACCTTGATTTTGAGCAGGGGCGTTTTCCGATTTATGGCGGGTTGTACCATCCGCGTGGCGGCACGGCCCGGCATGATGCGGTGGCCTGGGGCTATGCGCGCGGGGCGTCTGATCGGGGTGTTGATCTGGTGCAGAACTGCGAAGTGACCGGCATCGACATTGAAGGCGGTGTTGTAAAAGGCGTGCAGACCACGCGCGGTGCCATTCGGGCCAAAAAGGTTGGCATCATCGTGGCCGGGCGCTCTGGTCTGGTGGCGGGCATGGCGGGGCGGCGGTTGCCGATTGAGAGCCACGTGTTGCAGGCCTTTGTGACCGAGGGGCTGAAGCCGGTGATTGATCATGTGATCAGCTTTGGCATGGGGCATTTTTACATTAGTCAGTCAGACAAAGGTGGATTGGTCTTTGGCGGCGACTTGGATTTCTACAGCTCTTATGCGCAGCGCGGCAACCTGCCGATGAAAGAGCATGTCATGGAGGCCGGCATGACGCTGATGCCGATGATCGGCAACGCCAAGGTGCTGCGCAGTTGGGGCGGAATCATGGATATGACGCCGGATGGATCGCCGATCATTGATAAGATGGAGGGCATCGAGGGGCTCTACATCGATTGTGGTTGGAACTATGGCGGGTTCAAAGCGGTTCCGGCTTCGGGCTGGTGCATGGCGCATTTGATGGCGACGGATCAGCACCATGACTATGCGGCGAGGTTCCGCATGGACCGGTTCCGCACCGGTGTTGGCATCATGGATGAAGAGGGCACCGGCTCTCAGCACAATCTGCATTGAGGGGGCGGCGATGAAGAGCTTTTTCAAGAAAGTACTTTTGAGCAGCGCTTTTGTGGCTGGACCTGTGTTGGCCGAAGGGCCGCCGGAAGGCTGTTATGTGCGTGACTATTCCGACGCGCATCTCGCGGGTCAATCGGCACAGGTCCTCGATTGGATGCAGCTTTGGATTTACAGTGATGAGAACCAGAACAAGCTGGCCAATATGCTAGTCGGGTTTTCCAACCAGGGTCACGTAGCAGGTACGAAACATGCGGGGCAGGTGCTGGACCAGTTCCTGCTGTGTTTTGACAGCGGCGGGCGCAAGGGCTGCACCGTGGAATGTGATGGCGGCAATTTCTTTGTGACACGCGACAGTGGCGACGCGATGACGAATGAGACCAGCTACCTGATGGTGGGGGAAACCGACAGCTGTGGCGGGGCGGTGGATCTGGCGGAGGTGCCGGGCAGGGCTGTGAAGTACAAGCTGTTTCGCGTGAGCGCACAGCAGTGTGAGGCGGCGCGGACTGTGTATGGCGTTTCTGATGCAGCCGTTTTTGACGGACCTAGCAGTGACGGAGACAGCAAATGAGATTGACCTGTCCGCACTGTGGGGAACGTGACCGACGCGAGTTTTACTATCAGGGAGATGCGGTGGCGTTGAACCGCCCCGACCCGGAGGCAAGCGACGTTGTGTGGGATGACTACCTGCACAACCGTGACAACCCGGCGGGTGTGACGCGGGACCTTTGGTATCATGAAGGCGGCTGCGGTGCCTGGATTGTGGTGACGCGCAACACGCTGACCCATGAGGTGCTCGCAACCGAATTGGCGTCTGACGTGAAGGAGGCCAGCGCATGAGGATTGCGGGCAAGGGGCAGGTGGATAGGGGCACGCCGGTCAGCTTCACTTTTGATGGCCACAGTGTGCAAGGCTTCGCGGGGGATACCGTGGCTTCGGCCTTGCTGGCCAATGGCATCAAGCTGGTGGCACGCTCGTTTAAGTACCATCGGCCGCGGGGCGTGATGGGCGCGCGTTCGGAAGAGGCCAATGCGCTGATCACCGTCGGGCGCGGCGCGCATCAGGAGCCCAACGTGCGGGCAACGATGCAGGAGATCTATGACGGGCTGGAGGTGCGCAGCCAGAACCGTTGGCCCAGTCTGGATGTGGACCTGTTGGCGATCAATGACCTGGCGGCGCCGTTTCTTGGGGCGGGGTTTTACTATAAGACTTTCATGTGGCCCAAGGCGTTTTGGGAGCGGGTGTATGAGCCGATTATCCGCCGCTCCGCTGGTTTGGGGGCGCTGTCTGGGGAGCATAACGAGGATCTTTATGAAAAGGCCTTTGCCTTCTGCGATGTCTTGGTGATTGGCGCGGGACCTGCGGGTCTCATGGCGGCGTTGACGGCGGCGCGGGCCGGGGCGGAGGTGCTTCTGGCCGATGAGGACAGTGCGCTGGGCGGGCGTCTTAACGGCGAGTGCGAGGAGGTTGACGGCATTCCGGCTGCAGAATGGGCGGCGGATGTGGTGGAGGAACTGGCATCCATGCCCAACGTGCGGCTGATGCCGCGCACGACTGTGACAGGTGCGTATGATCAGGGCACCTTTGGGGCGCTGGAGCGGGTGAGCCATCACTTGAATGGTGCCAATCGGCGGCCACTTGAGTGCTTCCGGCGCATTGTCGCGAAGCGCACGATCCTCTGCGCGGGTGCCATTGAGCGGCCGATTGCCTTTAAGAACAATGACCGACCCGGGATCATGGGCGCGGCGGCGGTGCGGACCTATCTGCATCGCTATGGCGTAGCACCGGGGCGGGCTGTGACGGTGTTTACCAACAACGATGACGGCCATCGCACCGCGCGGGATCTGAAGGCTGCGGGTGTGCATGTGACCGCGGTGTTGGACAGTCGGAAAGATGGGCCAGATGGGCAAGGCTATCCGGTGATCCGTGGCGCGGAGGTTTGTGACTCCGGAGGACGCAAGGCGCTGGAAAGCGTGTCCTACCGAACGGTCAGTGGAGAAGAGAAGCTTGGAACCGATTGCCTGGCGGTTTCCGGTGGCTGGAACCCCACGGTGCATCTGACGTGTCATTTGAATGGGCGTCCAGAATGGCGCGAAGACATTCAGAGTTTTGGCCCTGTCGAGGGCATGGTGCCAGGTATGACCACGGCGGGGGCTTGCAATGGGACGTTCTCTACTCTGGGCGCTTTGAAAGAAGGCGCCGCCAAAGCAAAAGAATCTGTCGAGGCGCTGGGCTTTGAGCTTGGGGATGTGGATCTGCCATCAGCGGAGGAGGCGCCCTACAAAATGGAGCCACTTTGGGCGGTGGCAGGTCGCGGGCGCGCGTGGTTGGATTTCCAGAACGATGTAACCGTCAAGGACGTGAAGCAGGCGGCGACCGAGAACTTCCGCTCCGTGGAGCATATGAAGCGGTACACCACACAGGGGATGGCGCCGGATCAGGGGAAGAACTCCAACATGGGTGCACTTGCGGTTTTGGCGGATGCAACCGGGCGTGGGATACCTGAGACTGGCACCACCACGTTCCGCCCTCCGTTTGTACCGGTGAGCATTGCCGCGCTGGGCGCAGGCGGGCAGGGTGTTGGCTTTGCGCCGGAGCGGTTCACCACCAGCCATGACGCCAGCGTTACGGATGGCGCGCCGATGATTGAGGCAGGGCTGTGGTATCGGCCAAGTTACTTCCCAAAAGCGGGTGAAACCAAGTGGCGACAAAGTTGCGACCGTGAAGTGCAGACGGTGCGCAACGCGGTTGGTGTCTGTGACGTGTCCACACTGGGCAAGATCGACATTCAGGGCCCGGATGCGGGCGTGTTGTTGGACGTTGTCTACACCAACACCTTCAGCACGCTGAAGGTTGGCAAGGTGCGCTATGGTCTGATGCTGCGCGAAGACGGCACTGTCATGGATGACGGCACCACCGCGCGGTTGGGCGAGGAACATTTCGTGATGACCACGACCACGGCGGCGGCGGGGCCGGTGATGCGGCATCTGGAGTATGTGCATCAGTGTCTGCGACCGGAGCTGGATGTGTCGATGGTGTCCGTGACTGAGCAATGGGCGCAGTTTGCGGTCGCGGGACCGAAGGCGCGCGAGCTGTTGTCCGGTATCGTGGGCGAGGAGATCGAAAGAGTGAGTTTCCCGTTCATGGGCTGTGGCGAGATCACGGTTGGTGGGGTGCGCGGGCGGTTGTTTCGTATCTCGTTTAGCGGGGAACACGCCTATGAGATTGCGGTGCCGGCGCGCTATGGGGAGAGCTGTTATCAAGCGCTGGTGCAAAAGGCGGAAGCGCTGGGCGGTGGGGCGTACGGCATGGAGGCGCTCAATGTGCTGCGCATTGAGAAAGGCTTCATCACCCATTCGGAAATTCACGGGCGCACCACGGCCTTTGACATTGGCATGGAGCGCATGGTGAGCGCCAAAAAAGACTGCATTGGCAAAACCATGAGCGAGCGGCCGGGGCTGTCTGGGGCTGAGAGGGAGCAGCTGGTGGGCTTGAAGCCGGTGGGAGCGGTGAAACAACTGACCGCCGGGGCGCATTTGTTTGAGGTGGATGCGGAGCCGGTGCGGGAAAACGAACTGGGATACACCACCTCGGTTGGGTTCTCGCCAACCTTTGAGAGCTTCCTGGGATTGGCGTTTTTGCGCAATGGGCGGGCGCGGCATGGAGAGCAGGTGATGATGGTGGATCATTTGCGCGGTGTGACCGCGCGCTGTGAGGTCTGTGATCCGGTGTTCTTTGACCCAGAGGGAGGGCGGATGCGTGGTTGAGTTGCTTGCAAAGACGCCGTGTGAGGGGCTGTTGCCGCTCTCTGTTGGCGATGTGTCTTTGACCGAAGACCTGCCGGTGAGCCTGACGATGTTGACGGCGCGCAAGGGGCGGCTTGAGGCTTGCTCCGAGTTGCTGAAATCCGCGCATGGGATGGCGATGCCAAAACCCAATCGCGCAACAGGCACAGCTGCGGCGCGGGCCATTTGGTTTGGACGCGATCAGGCGATGTTGGTTGGGCCTGCACCAAACTGGAGCCTCAAAAACGAGGCCACTGTGGTGGACCAAAGTGATGCCTGGGCGGTTGTGAAGCTGGAAGGCGTCGGCGCAGAAGACGTGTTGGCGCGGCTTGTGCCAGTGAATGTGAGGGCGGCGACTTTCAAGCGGGGGCATACGGCGCGCACCATGCTGGGGCATATGACCGTGTCAATCACGCGGGTTGGCGATCAGGCATTTCAGATCATGGCGTTCCGATCCATGGCGAAGACGCTTGTTCACGATTTGCAAAGGGCCATGGAAAGCGTCGCCGCGCGCGGGTAGTCTCTTTGGGTCTAAAGTGATTCAGGAGGCCTTGATGGTCCGTTATACTCTCGTGGCGCTGATGCTGAGCAGCGCAGCAGCCTATGCCGCCGATGGCAAAGAAGACACCTGCAAATACCAGGGGCAGGTGATCAAGGCCATTCAGGACGCGCGGTTGGATCGCGTAAAAGCCAAGGACCTGGAAGAGTATCTGCTCGCCAATGAACCAACCTGGCCAGAGAACTACAACGCAGCCATCACGCATTTTGCGCCTGTGGTCTATGGTGCCAAAAAGCGTGACCTGAAAAAGATCGATCTGGGCGCACAAGTTGAGCAACAGTGTCTGGACAATTGGGACCAAATTCAGGAAATGCAGAAGTCCGCTTCAAACTGACCTGATCGGATTGCCATGTCCCTACCGCCCGGATTTCTAGATGAGCTTCGCAGCCGCACCTCGATTGTTGACGTGGTGGGGCGCAAAGTCATGTGGGATCCGCGCAAATCGAATCAGGGCAAGGGGGACATGTGGTCGCCATGCCCGTTTCACCATGAAAAAACTGCGTCTTTTCATGTGGATGACCGCAAAGGCTATTACTATTGCTTTGGGTGTCACGCCAAAGGGGACGCGATCAAATTTGTGACCGAAACCGAGAATGTCGGTTTCATGGAGGCGGTGGAGATCCTGGCCGAAGAGGCTGGGATGACCATGCCCAAACGGGATCCGCAGGCGCAACAGAAGGCCGACCGGCGCACGCAGTTGGCTGAAGTCATGGAAATGGCGGTTCAGCATTTCCGTCTGATGCTCAATGCTGGCGCAGGGGCCGAGGCGCGTGCCTATCTGGATAAGCGCGGTATGGCGCAGGAAACGCGGGATCGGTTTGACATTGGTTTTGCACCGGATGGTTGGCAAGGCCTGTGGGACGCGCTGACCGGCAAAGGCGTAGCACCTGACTTGATCCTCGGCGCTGGGCTGGCAAAACCGTCAAATAAGGGCGGTAAGCCCTATGACACCTTCCGCAACCGGATCATGTTCCCGATCCGCGATGCGCGCGGTAAATGTATTGCTTTTGGTGGTCGCGCTATGGATCCCAATGACAATGCTAAATATCTCAACAGCCCCGAGACCGAGCTGTTTGACAAGGGGCGCAGTCTTTACAATCACGCCCCGGCGCGGGAGGCGGCAGGCAAAGGCCAGCCGTTGATTGTGGCTGAGGGCTACATGGATGTGATTGCACTCTGTGAGGCCGGGTTTGGCGCGTCGGTGGCCCCATTGGGTACGGCGGTCACGGAAAACCAGTTACAGTTGCTGTGGCGCATCTCGGACGAGCCGATCATTGCGCTGGATGGCGACAAAGCGGGCATACGCGCCGCGATGCGGGTGGTGGATTTGGCCTTGCCGTTGTTGGAGGCCGGAAAATCTCTGCGCTTTGCAATTATGCCGGAGGGGCAGGACCCGGATGACCTGATTAAGGCCAAAGGTGCAGGAGCGGTGCAGAAGGTGCTCGATGCCGCCATGCCGATGGTGAACCTGCTGTGGCAGCGTGAGATTGAGGGCAAGGTCTTTGACAGCCCGGAACGCCGCGCCGCACTCGACAAACTGCTCAAGCAGAAGATCAAACTGATCCAGGACCCATCAATCCGCAGCCACTATGGCGAGGCGATCAAGGAGCTGCGCTATGAGTTGTTCCGCCCGCAACGGGGGGGCGGCGGTGGCTTCTCCGGTGGTCGACGGGGCAAGTGGAATGCGCAGCCGACAGTTCAGGTGCACACCAAGACCTCGATGCTGGCCGCGAGCGAAGGCCCGGTGGAGATGCGGGTGCGCGAGGCGGTGGTTTTGGCGGTCGCTTTGGTCAATCCAGAACTGCTGGATGATTTCGAATATGAGATCGAAAGCATGGAGTGTCTGGATCAGGACAACGCCTATCTGCGCGACGTGCTGTTGCGCTATGCCAACACGCCGGACCCGCGCAGCAATGTGGAAATGGCTTTGGGGCCGGAGATGGTTGAAAACCTGCTACGCCAACCCCATGTCGCCATCACCCCCGCCGTACGCAAACCCGGCGACATGGCGCTTGCGCGCATGACGCTGACCGAGGAGCTCGCAAAGCTCAAAACCGTGCGGGGCTTGAGCGAAGAAATCGCCGAAGCGGAAGAAGATCTCATGAGCGTGGCTGATGAGGCGATGACCTGGCGTTTGGGCCAGGCCGCAGAGGCGCGAAACAAGGCTATGCAAAGCGGTCTCGACGATGAAGGCGGGGGCGAATTTGCTGTTGGCGACAATGGGGCGCCAATTGACAAGGATGAACGCGCAGCGTTGGATGCGCTGCGAGATATGATCGATTTTACAAGGGGCGGGAAGCCGCCACGCCGGAGTTAGAGCTCCAAGGCGCAGCCTTGTAAGCAACACATGAAGAAAACGGGCGCGGTGGGGTTGCGAATCACCCTATTGCGGGGTTGATTCGGAGCCAGCGAATCACCTTCAGCCGAACTTGCAGGAGCACTTAATGGCCGCCAAGGACAACGACGACCAGAAGCCCGCCGATCAGGACGCCGAAATCTCGCTCGATATGAGTCAGGCCGCCGTCAAGAAAATGATCGCTGAGGCTCGCGAGAAGGGCTACATCACCTACGATCAGCTGAACCAGGTTCTGCCACCGGATCAGGTGAGTTCTGAGCAAATCGAAGACGTGATGTCGATGCTGTCCGAGATGGGCATCAACATCATCGAAGACGAAGAAGCCGAGGAAGAAGAGGCCAAATCAACCGCGGTTGTGGACACGTCTTCTGCCAACCGTGGCGTTGCAATTGCCTCTGGCAACAACGAAAAACTCGATCGCACCGACGACCCTGTGCGCATGTACCTGCGCGAGATGGGCTCTGTTGAGCTTCTGAGCCGAGAAGGCGAAATTGCGATTGCCAAGCGCATTGAGGCTGGCCGCAACACCATGATCGCCGGTCTGTGCGAAAGCCCGCTGACCTTCCAGGCGATCACCATCTGGCGTGACGAACTTCTGTCGGAAGACATCCTGCTGCGCGACGTGATCGATCTGGAAACCACTTTTGGCAACCAGATGGGCGAAGACGGCGACGAAGAAGAGGGCGGAGAAACTCCGGTGGCCGAGGCGGCCAACGTGACCTCTGCGCCGAAGAAAGAAGCCGAGCAGGAGCTTGATGCGGACGGCAACCCGATTGCCAAAGACGATGATGATGACGAAGACGATCAGGCCAACATGTCGCTCGCCGCGATGGAAGCTGCGCTGAAGCCGCGGGTTCTGGAAACGCTCGACATCATCGCGCGCGACTTTGCGATGCTCTCGGATATGCAGGATGCGCGTATCTCGGCGACACTGAACGAGGATGGCTCTTTCTCTGAAGGAGACGAGGCGACCTACCAGAAACTGCGCTCCGAGATTGTGGAACTGGTGAACGAGCTTCACCTGCACAACAACCGTATCGAAGCGCTGATTGACCAGCTTTATGGCATCAACCGCCGCGTGATGCAGATCGACAGCTCTATGGTGAAGCTGGCCGACCAGGCGCGGATCAACCGCCGTGAGTTTATCGATGCGTATCGTGGCCGCGAGCTGGATCCGAACTGGCTCGACGATATGTCCGAGAAGTCCGGCCGTGGTTGGCAGATGTTCATGGAGCGCTCTGTGGACAAGGTCACCGAGCTGCGCAACGACATGGCGCAAGTGGGCCAGTATGTCGGTTTGGACATCCCGGAATTCCGCCGCATCGTGCAGCAGGTTCAGAAGGGTGAGAAAGAGGCACGTCAGGCCAAGAAAGAAATGGTTGAGGCCAACCTGCGTCTGGTGATCTCGATTGCCAAAAAGTACACCAACCGTGGCCTGCAATTCCTTGATCTTATTCAAGAAGGTAACATCGGCCTGATGAAAGCGGTGGACAAATTTGAATACCGCCGCGGGTATAAGTTCTCGACCTATGCGACCTGGTGGATCCGTCAGGCGATCACCCGCTCGATTGCCGACCAAGCGCGCACGATCCGTATTCCGGTGCATATGATCGAAACGATCAACAAGCTGGTGCGGACCTCACGTCAGATGCTGCATGAGATTGGTCGCGAGCCAACGCCGGAAGAACTGGCCGAGAAGCTGCAGATGCCTCTGGAGAAAGTGCGCAAGGTGATGAAAATCGCCAAAGAGCCGATCTCTCTGGAAACCCCTATCGGGGACGAAGAGGACAGCCAACTGGGTGACTTCATCGAGGACAAGAATGCTGTGCTGCCGCTGGACAGCGCCATTCAGGAAAACCTCAAAGAGACCACCACCCGCGTACTGGCAAGCCTCACCCCACGTGAGGAGCGGGTTCTGCGGATGCGCTTTGGCATCGGCATGAACACGGACCACACCCTTGAGGAAGTGGGGCAGCAGTTCAGTGTGACGCGCGAACGTATTCGTCAAATTGAAGCGAAGGCGCTGCGCAAGCTGAAGCATCCAAGCCGCTCGCGCAAACTGCGCAGCTTCTTGGATCAGTAAGCCATGTCGTTTCTGAAGAAGCTATTTGGCGCCAGTGGTGCGAAGGATGCCGCTGCCGAAAAGACGGTTCAACCGGTGGAATACAAAGGCTATCAGATCACCCCGTGCCCAATCCCAGATGGCGGTCAGTTCCGCATTTCCGCGCGAATAGATGGCGTGGTGAATGGCGAGGCCAAAAGCCATACGTTGATCCGCGCTGATGTGCTGCGCGATCAGGGTGAGGCGGCGGAGGCCTCTGTTGGCAAGGCAAAGCAAATGATTGACCAGATGGGCGATCAGATTTTCTGAGCCAGTTAGGTTACTTCACTCGAAGACGAAAAAGTGAACGGGTCAGCAGCTTTGCTGGCCTTTTCTCTTGGATAGATTGCAGTTAATCTGGATGTGTTCGCCATCGTGGGTGGACGTAGATACCTGAGATTATTGATGAAACAATTTTCTGCTTTGGCATTCCTGGCTTTGGCCGCCTGCTCCGAAGGGGGCGGTTTGGGGACGAGTGATTTTGCGACCGTTGGCAATATCCGTGTCAACCAGGCTTCTACCGATGTATTTGAGGTGATCTCCAGGCCGGGTGGTAATCCGATGGCGCAGTATTGGTGTGGCGCCGGGAATTACGCGGCACAGGTGCTTGGCGCGCCCGCAGGAGCGCGGATTTATGTGGTTGGAGAGGCCGGTCGGGCGGTAACCACAAACAGTCTGGATGCGGCACAGTTCTCCTTGAAGCCAGCCGGGCAGGCAAGCGGCGCCACCGGGCGTTACGGACCGCGCATTGGCGAAGATGAGTTTGTGGCGGATGCGCGGCGTTACTGTCTTATAATTGGTGATCCTTTCGCGATTTTCTGAAACGGGCTTTAGTGATGGCCGGCTTATGGGCACGGCAATGGAGAGAAGCATGAAGAAGTGCACGGTTGGCTTTATGGCTGGTGCTTTGGCGTTGAGCGCCTGTATGTCGACAAGCTCTGGCGGTGGGTTTGTGTCTCGTGGCGGGGTGCGAGTGACCCCTGTGAATGCGGATGTGTTTGAAGTTGGTGTGCGGCCAAATGCCATTGAGGCAGAGTTTTGGTGCGGCGCCGGGGATTACGCAAGCCGTCAGCTGGGTGCTCCGAACAGCGCCCGGGTTTATGTCGTTAGTGGGACCGGGGCTGGCACGGTAACGTCCAATCCTGAGACGGCCCAGTTCTCCTTGAAGCCGCCGCAAGCGGTTCAGAGGGCCGCCGGGCGCTCAGGTCGTTGGGGGCCGCGACTGGGCTCCAGCAAGTCGGTGGGGGCCGCACGTCAAGACTGCAACATCGATCGCAACAACTTCTGGGCCTGACATAAGCCCCGGTGGAGGTCATATGAAACGGTTCGCTGGCAATTTGGTTGCTTCGGTCTCCGTGATGGTTTTGATCGGCTGTCAAACTGGGGGAAGTGCAGCGTTTTCGGCACGCAACGGTGTGCGGGTCAACCCGGTCAATGCCGATGTCTTTGAAGTGATCGCAAGGCCCAATGGGCGTAAGTCGGATTTCTGGTGTGGGGCGGGTTCTTATGCGAGCCAGCAGCTTGGCGCGCCCGACAATGCACTGGTCTATACCGTTGGTGGTTCCGGACGCGGCGTCACAATGAACAGTCCTGATGCGGCCCAGTTTTCGCTAAAACCTCCGGAGCAGGTGTCAGGTGCGACAGGGCGGGCCGGCAATTGGGGCCCAAGCGTTGGGCAAGCCAACAGCGTTGGTCGCGCGCGCAACAGTTGCGCGCCTCCGAAGAACGGCGACACCAGTTAACAGGCCCAACACAATGCAAACTGAGTTTCAAGTCGCCACGCGTGGGCCGGGGCTTTATGAGTTTACGCGGGATGTTACACGCTGGGTGGCGAAAAGTGACCGCACTGGACTGCTGACGCTGTTTGTGCGGCACACCTCATGTAGTTTGCTCATTCAGGAAAATGCCGATCCAGAAGTGCAAACCGATTTGCAGAACTTCTTTCACCGCCTTGTGCCACCAACAACCGATCCGTCAATGAGCTATCTGACCCACACCTACGAAGGGCCGGATGATATGCCCGCACATATCAAGGCGGCGATGATGCCGGTTTCACTCTCCATTCCCGTGACAAACGGACAAATGGCGCTGGGAACATGGCAGGGGATTTACCTATTTGAACACAGGAATGCGCCGCACACGAGACGTGTGACAGCGCATTTAGGTGCATGAATGGAAAGACCGTTGGGCCTTTGAAGTTGATATAGGGCCGTGGCGAAAAAACTTCAGGGGGAAAGCGGAATGTGTTTTCCCAGTGCCGCCTATCTTGGGGTGGCTTTTTGCCTCTACCCAAAGGCTTGTAGCTCTCCTATAGTGCCTGTGGATAACTTGGGAAAATACCCAACCCACGCCGTAACTTATTGCGGCACAGGCAAAGAGCAGTTGGAACAAGGGGAAGTCTATGCGCTGTCCGTTTTGCGGAAACATCGACACTCAGGTGAAAGATTCGCGGCCTGCGGAGGATCATGTGTCGATCCGTCGTCGCCGGTTTTGCCCCGCGTGTGGCGGGCGGTTTACGACCTACGAACGCGTGCAGCTGCGCGATCTTGTGGTGGTGAAATCCAACGGCCGTCGCGAAGACTTTGATCGTGACAAGCTGGAGCGCTCGATCCGTATTTCCATGCAGAAACGCCCGGTGGAGCCAGAGCGCATCGATCAGATGATCAGTGGCATCGTGCGGCGCTTGGAAAGCATGGGCGAGACGGATATTCCGTCCAAGACCATTGGTGAGATTGTTATGGAAGCCTTGGCGCGGATTGATACCGTGGCCTATGTGCGCTTCGCCAGCGTCTACAAGAACTTCCAAGCCGCCGACGATTTTGATAAATTTGTAAGCGAACTGCGTCCCGACCCATCTCTTGAGGAGTAAACGTGACTGATCGCCGTTACATGGCGTTGGCCCTGTCATTGGGCCGGCGCGGTCAGGGTGTCTGCTGGCCAAACCCGGCTGTGGGCTGTGTCATTGTGAAAGACGGACGTGTTGTCGGACGGGGCTGGACCCAGCCCGGTGGTCGACCACATGCGGAGCCGGTGGCTTTGGCGCAGGCCGGTGCGGCCGCGCGTGGTGCCACGGCTTATGTGACGCTGGAACCCTGTGCCCATCATGGGCAAACTCCGCCCTGTGCTGAAGCGTTGATCGCGGCGCAGGTGGCGCGTGTGGTGGTGGCTGTCGAAGACAGTGACGCGCGCGTGTCTGGGCGCGGGTTGGCGATGTTGCGCGAGGCAGGCATTGAAGTGACCACGGGTGTTCTGGCAGATGAAGCGGCGCGGGATCTTCAGGGGTTCTTTCTGAAAACCGATCTTGGGCGTCCGTTTCTAACCTTGAAGCTGGCGACCACATTGGATGGGCGGATTGCGACGGCGACGGGCGAAAGCCGCTGGATTACCGGGCCGGAGTCGCGGCGTGCGGTGCATGGCATGCGGCTGCGCCATGATGCGGTGATGGTTGGCGGTGGCACAGCGCGGGCGGATGATCCGTTGCTGACTGTGCGCGATTTTGGCGACGTGGCGCAGCCGGTGCGCGTGGTGGTGTCGCGGCGGCTGGATCTGCCGTTGATGAGTGTCCTGGCGCAGACGGCCAAAGACGTGCCGGTCTGGATTGTGCATGGGACCGATGCGGATGCGTCCTTGCAACAGACTTGGCGAGACCTCGGCGCGACGTTGTTGCCATGCCCGTTGGAGGGCGTGCATTTATCGGCCAAAGGCGTGCTGGAAGCACTTGGCAAACAGGGGCTTACCCGCGTGTTCTGTGAAGGCGGCGGGGCGCTGGCGGCATCTTTGTTGGCCGCAGATAGGGTGGACGAGTTGATCACTTTCTCCGCTGGTGTTGTCATCGGCGCCGAAGGCCATCCGGCAATCGGCGCCATGGGCTTGGCCCGACTACGTGAAGCACCTCGGTTTGATTTGGTCTCCCATCAACGCATGGGTCAGGACGTGATGAGCGTCTGGCACCGCATCGAGGCGCAGCGCCATCCGCGTTGAGCCTCACTGCCAGATCGATTGATAGCTGGCGAACCGGCCTTGTAATTTTGACAGCAGACGGTTGCCCCAACCCGGGTGGGGGATGTCGCCGGTGGCTAATCGTTCTAGGGCGACTTCAACAGGGCAGGGAAGGCCGGATACCGGGTCGCGGTAGCGCGGGTAATCGATCAGTGCAGCATGCACCAAGCCTTCGAGGCTGGGCTGTGCTGTGCGGCGCGCGGGGACGTCACCGCGGTCATCTGTGAGGCCCCAGCCCGCATAAAATGGCGCGCCCAAGGTGGTGACTTTGCAGCCGTGCAACAGTGCTTCGAACCCCGCCAGTGACGTCATGGTCCAGACTTCATCAACCTCTTCAAGTAGCGCCGCCATGTCAGCCTGATCCAGCACGATGTCGGCCAAAGCCTCTGCATCTTCGCGGGCGATATTTCCTTTGCGCAGGCCTGCTTCGACATCGGGGTGCGGTTTGTAAAGAACGCGCGCGGTTGGATTGGCAGTGCGGGCGGCTTGAAGGAGGCCGAGGTTCGTGGTGACCCTTGTTGTGCCGGTAAGGATCGAGGCGTCGTCTTCGACCTGCCCGGGCACCAGAATGCGGTGACCTTCGGGTAGGTCAAAGGAGGTGCCGCCAAGGTTGTATTTTGTAATGCGATGTTTTTTCAGGGCTTTGATCAGCCGCTCGGCGCGGAGCTGTTGATCCGGGCGCAAGGTGGCGCGTTTTCTGATCAACCTCTCCAGTCTGCTTTCTTGCGTGGGATCGTAGTAGATGCCGAGGTCATCAAAAACCAAGGACAAAGGTGGGACTAGCTCTGCCCCCAGGCCGCGGGAGCGCAGGAAGCCGTCTTCGATCCGTGTTGCACGTTCCGGGCCGGGTTTACTGGCCCAGACCATGGCTGGGCGGGAGGAGTGCTTCTTGTCGAAGGTCAGTGCCTTGTACCGGCCAAAGAACTTTTGCAGCGGTTTCCGCTTCCACAGGCGCATGCCGAACGCGTTCCAGCCGTGACGATCTTCGCGCCATGCGCGGGATTGGGCTGCCAGCTGGTCAAGGCTGCCTTCGAGTTCACAGAGTTCGTCGCGGCAAGGATCATACCAGGTTGGGTAGAGGATCATCGCGGCGGCAAAAAGCTGTGCGCGGGTAAGGCGGCGCTGGCGTCGGTAGAGCGGGAACTCGTCTTGGGTGAGCTCCCAGCCAGCGTAGAACGGCTGGCCAAAGACGCGTGGTTTGTGACCGGCGAGAATGGCTTCGAAGCCGAGCTGTGAGGAGACCGTGTAGACGGCAATGGCGCCGTCGAGCAGCACCCACGGGCTGATCGGGTCGGAGTAGAGTTGGACGTTGTCGCGGGTGTCTTTTTCACTGTAGTAACCCGCGCGGGCGCCGTTCTGGGTTTCCGGGTGGGTCTTGATCAAAATGCGCGCGCCGGGGTTCTCCTCCTGCGCTATCACCAACATCTCTTGGAAGCGCAGGTCATTGGCGCCAGAGGCCGTCACAGCAGCATCATCGCGGGTTTGGTCAATCACAAGCACATAGCCCGGATCAGGCGCAGGCAGGTCCGGATCAACCGCAGCGTATTTGGTAAGGTGGGTTTCCTTGAGTCGCTCTATGGCGCCACGGGCGCGATTCAAAAGGACCGTGTCGTCCAACGGATCATGCTTGAGAAGGCGTTCCAGATCAGAGGGTTGGCTCGGATCAAAATGCGGGCAGGTGCCATCGATCATCAGGCCGATCGGGGGCTCTTTGCCGGTGCGACCGGGGAAGAGGGAGCGCAGGAAGGTGTCCTCGACATAGAGCTGATTGGCGCCAGTTTTGTCCGCCATGGCATGGCCGCGATGGGCCGTCGGGCTGTTGCCCCAGATCGCAATCAGGTCGTCGGCGGTGGGGCGGCCGAAACGCAACTCATAGCCCGCGAGCGACAGAATGCGGCGCAGGCGTTTCTAGAAAAAGAAACCTCCGTTGAATGCAAAAAGCCGCCGGGGATTGGTGCTCCCGGCGGCTTCTTCGGTTGTTGGGTTAATCAAGATCAGCCACCTGTGCTAATACCGCCCACTTCCAAGAGCGTGTCGGCCGATGTCAAAGTGCCGGTGATGGCTGAAATGGTTTTGTTCCAGGTGGTGATCGGCGCTTCGGTCACGTAAAGCGTGTCGCCGTCGCGGACGATGAAGTCACGGGCGGTGAACATGCCGTTTGGCTTGGTCAGGTTCAGCACGTAGACCATACGCTGTGCGCCATCGAGGTCTTTACGGCCCAAGACATTGTTGGCGACAACGTCCGCTTCGTTGCGGAAGATGAACACGCCAGTAGGGTCACTGGAGGTGGCGACCAAGCCGCCAACCTGGGCAATGGCCTCAATCGCGGAGAGGTCTTTGGTGAAGAAGTTCACGCGGCTTTGGGTGCCGGTGGCGCCAAGCGCGGTGAAGGCGCGGGTGTCTTCTTCGACCAGAATGCGGTCACCGCCGCGCAGGGCGATGTCGAGTTCTGGGTTGTCATACAGATCCTGGAACCAGATCTGGCCGGTTTCCTTGCCGCGCAGAACGGTGATCTGGGCGATCTCCGGCACGATGGTCACACCGCCAGCTTGCGCCAGCATGGTGGAGAGCGTGCGGGTTGGGCGCTCGATGGGGTAGACGCCTTGTGCGCCCACGGTGCCCACCAGCGAGACAGTGGAGCCGTCGCCAGCCGCGCGGCGGACTTCGACCTGTGGGTCCGGGGTCTGCTCTTCGAGCTTGGCGGAGATGATGCGGCGAATGCCTTCGGGTGTGTTGCCTGCGGCGCGGATGCGGCCAGCGTAGGGCACGAAGATAAAGCCTGCGCCGTCAACTTGAACTTCTTCAAGCACCGCAGCCACTTGGCCTTCTGGACCCAACAGCGGCTTGTCGACGTTTTCCCAGATTGTGAGGGCCAAAATGTCGCCGGGGCGAATCGTATCGGAGCCAAGTTGGCCGGCGTTTTTGAAGCTGTCGGAGAAACCAAGCGCGGGCACAACGGCGGTGGCGCGTGACACGCGGTCGTTCACTTCAACAATAAAGGCATCGCCTTCTTTCTGCACGGAACCCGCGTAGATTTCGCTTTTGTTGGGGCCGGAGCGCGGCACAAGGTTACATGCGGCAACGGTGCTCGCCAGAGTCAACACTACGGCGCACTTCCCCCATCGGGATGCAAAGGATTTCACTGCTCGGTCTCCTCGACCTGATTATTCTGCCTCAGTTTTTTGAGACAACTTACAGAAATCCTAACTAAAAATCCAGCGCTAGACCTTGTGGTCGCTATTTCACCAGACGCAACTGTTGCCTTGGTGCCGCTGTGCCAGCTGCCAGCGCCTGATACGGATCGAGGTCAGACAGCATCATGTCCACCACCTGGCGCATCAAGCGACGGCGGCCACGGGCGGAGTAAAAGCCGCCGGGAACCTGACTGGTTTCAAGCAGATAGCGGCGATAGGTCTTATAAGCCCGGTTGTCAGGCCGCGTGGCGGCGGCGAAAAATTCCGGCAAAGATTGCGTGCTGACAAACTCGGGCTGGTTGAACACTGCGTCGCCAAAGGCTTTGATTGGAATGCCGCGCCAGAGCACTTGTTGTGCGGCAGTGGAGTTCACGGTCACGGCAGTGCGGGTGTCATTCAGGAGTTGGGCAAGCTTGCCTCCGCGCACGTAGTGCACACGTTTTGACACGCCGAACTGCGCAGACAGCCTGCGGATTTCCTTGCGCAAGGGCACGCGGCCATCCTCAAGCGGATGGGCTTTGAACACCAGATGGTGATGCTGCGGCGCGCTCTCTGCGAAGCTCTCAATCACCAGCGACAGGAAGTCGGTCATCGTGTCAAAAGGAGAGTGCTTCTGAAAGCTGCTGTCGTGTTCGAGTTGCAGCAACGCCAGGTGATACGGAAAGCCGCCGTACCGGATGCGCAATGTGGCGATCCGGCGTTCAATGGCGTGGAGCGGCATCAGCAGAAGTCGTTGCAAATACAGCTGAAATTCGCGTGTCACCGAAAGCGAGCGGTGCGGCTTGAAATTGCGGAACTTGCGGTTGGTGAACATCACAAACCAGTGGTAGAGCGCGCCGTAGAAGACGTGGTGGCGCATTTCGCCCCAATGGCCGGGCGGCATCGGGGTTTCCATATCGGAGCCTTCCAGCGCTTTCTCCATCTGCGCGATGTCCATGTTCATCAGGCGCGAGTTGCCGTTGGAACCGCCGCGCTCATAGGTCACCCAATAGGGGCGCAGGTAGCCTTCCTCAAAGACATGCACGCGGATGCCCGACGCTTTGGCGATCTCCACCGCCTGCGCATGGATCGGGCGCACGTCACCATAGAGCACAATGTCGGTAACGGCCTTGTCCGTCAGGATTTTTTTGTAAGTCTCGGGCCAGGCCTCGGGCGTGTCCAGATAAGGAATGAAGCTTTTCTGGTGCGGCCAGAAGGCACGGTCGCCAGCGTTGAATCCAACCCGCCAGACCGTGGCGCCAGAGCGGCGCAACATGCGTGCCAGCGCTGCAAAAAACGGCCCGTGGGGGCCTTGCAGGAACAGGAACACTCTGTTGTCGCCGGACGGAATTGTCATAACGGTCAAACCTATACGCCTTCTCTTAAGGGAATGTTAGCCCAGCGGCGTGGCAAAAATATGGTCATGACTTGCCGCGGTCTGGGCGGCTTGTCTTGGGGCGGTTCGGGCTGTAGGTCTAAGGCCGATCACAGCTATGGAGCGCGGCCCGTGTTTACCGGAATTATCACTGACGTTGGCGAAATTGTTGCCCTGGAGCAGCGCGGCGACCTGAAGGCGCGCATCAAGACGGCCTATGACACCACAGGCATTGAGCTGGGGGCGTCGATTGCCAGCGATGGCGTTTGCCTGACGGTGATTGCTTTGGGGGGTGACTGGTATGACGTTGAAATTTCAGCGGAAACCGTGTCCAAAACCAATCTTGGCGATTGGAGCGAAGGGCGGCCTGTGAACTTGGAACGTGCGCTGAAGGTGGGCGACGAATTGGGTGGCCATATCGTGTCCGGCCATGTGGACGGCGTGGCCGAGATTGTCGCGATGAAGGACGAGGGCGACAGCACACGGTTTACTTTCAAAGCCCCGGAAAGCCTGGCAAAATTCATTGCGCCCAAAGGCTCTGTGGCGCTGAATGGCACGTCTTTGACGGTGAATGAGGTAAATGGGTGTGACTTTGGCGTGAACATCATTCCGCATACCAAAGAGGTCACCACCTGGGGCCATGCCAAGGTGGGCGACAAGATCAACCTCGAGATCGACACGCTGGCGCGCTATGTGGCCCGGTTGGCGGAGATGGGGTCTTAAGCCAACGCGCGCTGCCTGCAACACGTCGGTATTGCATCTGTATCGCGGCTGTTTTGCGGAGGTGCGATTTTTGCGCCTGTTGCATGGGCCATGGGCGTTAAGAAATGCACAGCTGGGGGCCAGCCCCCAGACCCCCGGGATATTTGTGGAAGGAGAAAACAGGGCGGCGGCTTGGGTGGCGGGCCTTGCAGTATTACAGCCTCCACCCCAGTTTTGGGGTAGGCTACGCGTGAGGCAGATAAATGCAGCTGGATCAGATTTGGCAAGACTACAGCGGCGCCTTACGGGGCTTTTTGCGTAAGCGGGTGGCCAATGAGGCCGATGTCGACGATTTGCTGCAGGAGATCCTGATCAAGACCCATGCGCATTTGTCTGACGTCCGTGATCCGGCGGCGCTGCGGGCGTGGCTGTTTAAGGTGGCGCGCAATACGACGGTGGATTTTTACCGCACGCGAGGCAAGGCGCAGTCCATCGATGCAGATGACCTTTGGTATGGGCACGCCGAAGAGGCGAGTGCGTTGCGTGACTTGGAAGGCTGCGTCGGCGTGTTCCTCTCCGCCTTACCGGAGCAGGATGCCGCGTTGCTGCGGGCTGTGGATTTGGAGGGGCGGCGCCAGAAAGACGTCGCCGCCGAGATGGGCTTGGCCTACAGCACGCTTAAATCCCGCGTGAAGGCGGCGCGGGACAAGATGGCGGACCAGTATCGTGCCTGTTGTGCGATGGCGCTTGGCGCGCAGGGAGAGATCCTTGACTACGCCCCCAGAGAAAAGCGCTGTGGCGGGTGTTGAGCCGGATCAGCGGTTGAAGAACTTGCCCTCAAGTTCCTGACGCAGGCGCAGGCGTTGGGGGTACTCTTGCAGGAATTGCTCCGGCGGTTTGCCTTCCGAGACCTGGGCAAAGACGCGCATCTTGTTGCCGCCGTAGATTTTGGCGAGGTCTTCGTTGCTGTAGCCGCGCGCCCAGAGATCGTCAGTAATAGCCGCGAGAATTTTTGCCAGTTCACCGTTGCCGGTTGCACCCTTGTTGAACGCGTCGATCATATAGCCGCCGTCGTTATACATATCGGCATTGGCTTTGGCGAAGTCGACCACCAGCTGGGGGGAGAACATGTCATCGGTGACGATGCCGACGTGGTCCACGCCCACCAGCTTCACATAGTAGTCGATCATGTCTGCGGCCTGCGCAGGGGAGATGTTGTCCGGCCAGATGCCGTCCATCATCCATTCGGTAAATGTGGGCGAGATGTAGCCGCCGGATTTGACCGCGCACAGGGCTTCGTCATCGGGGATGGTGCGGTAGCAGCCTTGTGGCGTGGCGTTGGGTTCATCTTTGTAGAAGCCAGCCGGGACGGAGTGGGTGTAGACATAAGGCACGCCAGGGTAGGTTTCATCCATGTAGTCCATGGCGTCATTTGCAGTTTTGGAACCGGTGTGGCTGAGATCGAGCAGGATGCCAAAGCGCACCATTTCGTCTATCACCTTTTTGCCCCAAGGTGTCAGGCCAATGTCGCAGCCGTTGGCGGCGGCCAGTTGACCCAAGCCGGTGCGGAAGATGTCGTTGTAGGCGAGGATCATGGATTTGACGCCAATGTCCTTGAGCGCGGCCATCTTTTTCAGATCACCGTTGAGGATGGTGGCGGTCTGGCTGTTCCAGATAACGGCGGTTTTGCCTAGAAGATGCACGGCCTCAATGTCGCGGGTTTCGTTCACGATCAGGTAGTTTTCCGGCTGCTGCGCCATGGCCGCGCGGAAGTGGTAGTGCTGCTCCAAAAAGGTCTCCCAGGACATGTCGGCGGCGGCGAGGGTCATTTCATGGCCGGTGATGCCGTTGTCGCGCGCCCGCTGAAAGTAGCTGTGCAGTTGTTCATATTCGGTCTAGCCGGTGCCGTAGGGGCTGGCCAACATGCCAAGCACGATGGTGTCTTTCACAAATTGCGTGGCCTCCGGGCTGGCCTCCCAGGTTTTGCTTTCTTCGCTGCCAAGGGCGGGCTGGGCCAGGCAGGCAGCGGTCTGGGCGGCAAGAGCCACGGTGCGCAAGGACATGAGGCTCTCCAAAAAATACGTGAAATTTGAACGCGGTATGCTGAGGGATTGCAGAAAATCCAAGACTGGTGAAAAAAGTTTGAGAAATCCGTCGTCTTTTTCCGGTCCCACGCGTCTTCAAGTCAAAGAGATCAAAAGGATGAGACCAATGATCAAAATCGTGAGCTTCAAAATCTGCCCGTTTGTGCAACGGGTCACGGCGCTTCTGGAGGCCAAGGGGCTGGACTATCAGGTCGAGTACATCTCGCTGTCTGACAAGCCGCAGTGGTTTCTGGACATTTCGCCCAACGGGCAGGTGCCGGTGATGGTGACCGAAGGTGGCGTGGCGCTGTTTGAAAGCGAGGCCATCGTCGAGTACATTGAAGAGGCCTATACGCCGCTGGAGGGGGATGTTTCGCTGGAGCAGAAGGCATTGAACCGCGCGTGGAGCTATTTGGCGGCGAAAAACTACCTTGTGCAATGTGGCACCATGCGCAGCCGGGATGCGGAAACCTTGGCAGAGAAATCGGCCAAGCTTGGCACCGCGTTTGACAAGATTGAAAAGGCGCTTGGCGACGGGCCGTATTTTGGCGGTGACAAAATCGGGGTGGTGGACATTGCCTGGCTGGTGTTGTTGCATCGGGCGCAGATCATCAAGGACCACACCGGATATGATTTCCTGGACGGGCGACCCAAAACCCAGGGCTGGCAGGCGGCGATCATGGCAACTGGCCTGGCGCAGAAAGCGGTTTCCGAGGACTTTGAAGAGGCCTTCACCAATTTCTATCTGGCGGATGTGACCTACCTTGGGCGCGGGATGAAAGACGCGGCATCACAAGTGGTCGCGGCAGGGGGCTGCGGAACAGCAACCTCAGGGTGCTGCTAAGTCTTCTCCTTCCCCAAATATCCCGGGGATGAATTGGCATGGCCAAGAAGGGGCAGCGCCCCTTGTCAGGCTCAGCGCATGCTGAGCCTGCTTGCTTCCTGAAAAGGGAGCGCTAACACCCGTGTGCCTGCGCATCCGCGCACAATGCCGTTGCGTTTTTGAGCGTCGGGGCGTCGTGGCTGCACTGGCAATCGCGTCCCGCATGGGCTATCTGAGCCGCAACCAAGCGGAGAGACCTTATGTCCTTTGAACAGCCCGGACCCGTTGAGCAGAGCCTGCGCGACGCGATCAGCCCAATTGAAGAGATCATTGCCGACGCCAAAGCGGGCAGGATGTATATCCTTGTGGACCATGAAGATCGTGAAAACGAAGGCGATCTGATCATTCCGGCCGAGTTTGCCGATGCGGATGCAATCAACTTCATGGCGACGCACGGGCGTGGCTTGATCTGCCTGCCAATGACAGCCGAGCGTATTGACCGTCTGGGCCTGCCAATGATGGCGGTGAACAACTCGTCCCGTCACGAAACCGCCTTCACCGTGTCGATTGAGGCGCGCGAAGGGGTGAGCACCGGGATTTCTGCGGGCGACCGCGCACTGACCATTGCCACAGCGATCAACGAGCAGAACACCATGGCGGCAATCGCTACGCCGGGTCACGTGTTCCCGCTGCGTGCAAAACGGGGTGGTGTGCTGGTGCGGGCAGGTCATACCGAAGCGTCGGTGGACATCTCCCGTCTGGCGGGCTGTCACCCCAGCGCGGTGATCTGTGAGATCATGAACGACGACGGCACCATGTCGCGTCTGCCGGAGCTGGTGGAGTTTGCCAAGAAACACGACATGAAGATCGGTACGATCAGCGATCTGATTGCCTATCGGTCTCGTGTGGACAATGAAGTGGTGGAAACCTCGCGTGAGACTGTCGCCTCTGAGTACGGCGGCGATTGGGATATGCGCATTTTCACCGATCAGATCCATGGCATCGAACATGTGGTGATGATCAAGGGTGACATCACCACGCCGGAGCCGGTTCTGACCCGCACCCATGCGCTGCATGAGGCGAGCGATGTTTTGGGACTGGGGCCAAAGTCCGTGAACGAGCTGCCAGCCGCGATGCGCAAGATTGCAGACGAGGGCCGGGGGGTTGTCTGCCTGTTCCGTGAGGTGCGTCACAGCCTTTATGCCGAAGAAGACGAAGGCCCACGCACGGTGAAGCGCACCGGTTTGGGTGCGCAGATCTTGTCCAATCTGGGGTGCAGCGAGCTGATCCTGCTGACAGACAGCCCGCAAACGAAATATCTTGGTTTGGACGCCTATGGGCTGTCCATTGTGGGCACACGCCCGATCCTGACGGAGGAATAAGTCATGGCTGGCGCTGAAAAACACTACATCATGCCACGTGCGGAATTTGACAAGCCGGTGAAGCTGGCGATTGTGATGTCGCCTTATTACAAAGACATTGCCGACAATATGCTGGCCGGTGCTGTCGCCGAGATCGAAGCCGTGGGTGGCACCTATGAGGTGGTCGAAGTGCCAGGCGCGTTGGAAATCCCCACAGCCATTGGCATTGCCGAGCGCATGAGCAACTTTGATGGCTATGTGGCTTTGGGCTGTGTCATTCGGGGCGAGACCACCCACTATGAGACCGTTTGCAACGACAGCTCGCGCGCGATCCAGCTCTTGGGCCTGCAAGGGCTGTGCATTGGCAATGGCATCCTGACGGTGGAAAACCGCCCTCAGGCCGAAGTGCGTGCTGATCCCAAGGATCAAAACAAAGGCGGCGGCGCGGCGGCTGCGGCCTTGCATCTTGTGGCGTTGAGCCGTAAGTGGGGCGCTCAGCGCAAGGGAGTCGGCTTTATGCCCGCTTCTGAGGAAATCAAGATCGCTGGTGAACTCAAGGACAATCCGACGGCATGACCCTATCCGGTAACCAGAAACGTAAGATGAAATCCGCCTCCCGCCTTTACGCGGTGCAGGCGCTCTTTCAGATGGAGCATTCCGGCCAGACGGTGGATCAGGTGCGGGTGGAGTTTCTGGATCACCGGTTTGGCGCCGAGGTGGATGATGGCACCGACATGATCGAAGGCGACGTGGATCACTTCCGCAAGACCATCGAAGATGCGGTGAATTACCAGGCGCCAATTGACCAGATGACTGACCGCGCCTTGGTTGCGAAATGGCCAATTGATCGGATCGACCCAACCCTGCGGGCGCTGTTCCGTTCGGCGGGCGCCGAGCTGTTGCAAAGCGATGTGCCTGCCAAAGTGGCGATCACCGAATATGTGGCGATTGCCAATGCCTTCTTCCCCGACGGCAAAGAGGGCAAGTTCGTGAACGCCGTGCTGGATCACATGGCGCGCGAAGCCAAGCCAGAGGCGTTTTAAGGCGGTTTATCCTCCGTTAACTTTGCTAAGTCACTGTGACGCGCAATCGGAAGGTTGCGCGTTTTTGCGCTTTGGTCGCGGTGCGGCCAATGTGTCGCGCAGCTGTGACTTGCCGTTTTGAAACGGCTGTCGTTTAATGGTGAGTGAGGAGGCACTGCCATGCCAAAGCTGATTTCACTCTATATCCGTCAGGTGGCCATCGGGTTCGCCATTTCCGCCGCTTTTGTGGCGATGCTGCTGTATTTCAACGTGGCCAATCTCTGGCATCTGGTGAGCAGTAGCTCTGAAGGTGTTCTGGCGGTGATTGTCATGTGGGTGCTGAACGGCATTGTCTTTGCTGGGGTGCAGTTTGGCATCGCGATCATGCGCATGAAAGATGACAGCCAGCCAGGGGGCGGCAAGCGCAGCGCACTGCCTGTGATGCTGGCGGAGCCGGTGCCGGTCAAGATTGACCGCCGCACCCCGCAACAGCGTCAGATCCGCCGCTGATCGGCAGTCGATTTTGTGTAAGCTTCAAGCGCCCCAATGCGGGGCGCTTTTTTTGGGGATCACTCCATGTCGTGCAGATTGGACAGGAAGCCGTGCCAGCCTTTGTCCAGCGCCATGACAAGGCCAAATCCGTCTACGTCGGTGGGCAGTCTGGAGTGGATCAACGTCAGGCGTGTGCCGCCAGGAGCCTCCGTAAGTTCCCACTCGACAGTGCTCATGCTGCCGTTTATCGGGCCAACGGTGAAATCCCACTTCATGTAATCATGCGGGCGGGCCTCGACCACTTTGCCCCAATACATGCGGTCGCCGTCTTTTTGCGAGCGCAGGGTGTAGTCTTCGCCCTCTGCAAGGTCCTTCTCCGCCGGGTGGAACCATTCGTTGAGCAGGTCCGCTTTGGTCAGGAAATCCCAGACGCGGCTCTTGGGGGCGGCGAGAAAGACCGATTTGCGAATGGTGGTGTCTTGGGAAAGTTCAGCCATTGTTGTGTCCAGTGTCATCTGTCGTTTCCTTTTCAATTGCGGTTTTCAATGCGTCGAGACGGTCGTCCCAGAATTGGTCGAACCAGCCCATCCACTCCAATGCAGGCTTGAGCGCCAATGCGTTGAGAGAATTGACCTTTTCCCGGCCACGCGGGGCGACGGTTATCAACCCGCCGTCGCTGAGCACCACCAGGTGTTTCTTCACGGCGGCGCGGGTCATGGCAAAGTTGTCCGCCACCTCGGCGATGGTCATCGGTTCCTGACCCAACAGGCGCAGGATGTCGCGACGGGTTGGGTCTCCAAGGGCGCGGAACACGGGTTGTAAGGCGTCGGGCATAGCTGTCTCGCTTAAGTGATACCATTTGGTATCTCTACGCATATGATACCATTTGGTACTGAGTCAAGTGATCTGCTGTTTTGGGGGGAAGGGTGTCGCATATGCCGCCTCGCGGGTTGTGCGACACCTCAAAGACGGGCAACACTGCGGGAGACGGTTAAGATCCAAATAATGCAGGAATTTTCAGGCTCGTGGCGCGTAGTTTTTCCTCTAAGACACTGGCAACGGGCAGCATTCTTGTGGCGCTCGCTGTTCTGTGCATGAAAATCGTTGCCTGGCGTCTCACCGGATCGGTGGCGCTTTATTCCGATACGATGGAATCGTTTGTGAATGTGGCTGGAGCCGTGTTGGCCTGGGGGGCGATTTGGATCGCGGAGCGGCCTGCGGACAAGGGGCACCCCTTTGGGCATCACAAGGCAGAGAATTTCTCCGCGATTGCCGAAGGCTCACTCATCGTGGTGGCGGCGATCTTGATTTTGCAGGAGGCAGTGATGGCGCTTGGTGCGTCGACCCACCCGGAGATCGGTGCGGTTGGTTTGGGGGTGAGCGGCGTTGCACTGGTGCTGAACTTTGCTTGGGCGCGAGTCTTGATTGGGGCAGGGCAACAGCGGCGCTCACCCGCTTTGGAGGCCAACGGGCGTCACTTGATGTCAGACGTTTGGACCACCGCAGGCGTCTTGGTGGGGCTTTTGCTGGTTGCTGTGACCGGGTGGCATGTTTTGGACTCGGTATTGGCGGCGGTGGTGGCGCTCAACATTCTGCGAGAGGGGTGGAAGGTTGTCGTCTCTTCCGCGGGCGATCTGATGGATTCATCGGTGGCGTCTGAGGAACGAGAGGTGATCGAGACCGCCGTGCGCGGGGCGTCTCAAGGTGCTTTGCAAATTCACGACCTCAGGACGCGCCGCGCCGGTCGGGTGGTGTTCATCGAGTTTCATTTGGTGGTCGACGGGCAGATGACCGTGCATCGCGCGCATGAGATCTGTGATGCCATTGAAGACAGCATTCAGGCGCAAATTCCCGAGGCGCGCACCACCATTCACGTGGAGCCGGACGATATGCTGGAGGCCAGTGGGTTGGAGCCGGAGTGAGGGGTCTTGAAGAAGTTAACTTGGAGAATAATCCAGCGACTTCGCCGTAAGGCATTATAAAGTGGGCCTCTTTACAGTCGAAAGAGGCTGAGAAATGATGGGCGCAATGATCTCAGGAAGTACAACCCAAAGGGCTTTGCAGTCTTGAAACTTCACAAAGACGCGCCAATGACGGACCTACGATGCGCCGTGGTCAATCCTCAAGGCACGCTTGCCATCCGGGTGTCCCGGCAAAAACTCTATGGCTTGCTCGCAGTTAGCACAGCGTTCACGTCCATTGGCGTTTGGCAACTGGTGGAGTTGGGTGTCGACAGCTACGGTACAAGGAATTGGATTGGGTTGATCCTTTTCGGCGCCTGTCTTGTGGTGTTTTTAGGAACACTGCTGTTTGGCCATCGCGCACCCGTGACGCTTTCACCGGAGGGCATTCGGGATGCGCGTACGATGCAGACAGTCATTCCCTGGACAGACGTGGTTGGCGTGACGACCTTTGCACCCACGCGCCACACCACCTGCTTGAAGCTTCACATGCCATCAGAGGTTCTTAACACGCACCTCAAGCGTCGGTATCGCAGCAAGCGGGACTACATTCTGCTGCAGGCGCATTCCATGGAGCCGACGGTGGATGAATTGATTGAGGTCATCGAGCGCTACGCGCGGAACTTTAACCCGAATTATCAGGGTGTTTCCCGGTAGGGCTTGGAAGAAAAGTGGCGGGCCCGCAAACGCAGCCGTGTGGTTATCTCATTCCCGAGGACCTGTATATACAGGTGGGCGCCAGGTAACCAGGCCAGGACCAGGACAGAGCCAGCTCCCTCGGAATTGCTTAAGGCCACCGGAATGCAACCGTATCACGAGAAGGGCAGCACCCGCCGACCCTCTATCTAGGCGCAGCGCTGATGCGGCGCAAGGGGCAGGGGCCGCAAATCGCCTCTTGCATTTTGTTCTCTAAATGTTCACGCTGCTGCAATGGAAGACACGTCCCTCATCACATTGCAGCCCGGCCAATTGCTCGCCCGCGGGGTCAGCCGCCACCTGCGCAGTCATGGCTATGTCTCGATTGAGGAATTTGTACCGGCGCGGGGCTTGCGCGTGGATGTGATGGCGCTTGGTTCGAAAGGCGAGCTTTGGGTGATTGAATGCAAATCCAGCCGGGCCGATTTTCAGGCGGACAACAAATGGCAGGGCTATTTGGAGTGGTGTGACCGCTATTTCTGGGCGGTGGACACGGAATTTCCGACCGATTTGTTGCCCGAGGGCACGGGGCTGATCTTTGCGGACGCCTATGATGCGGAGATCATTCGCATGGCACCGGAGGACAAGCTGGCTCCGGCGCGGCGCAAAAAGATGATTCAGAAGTTTGCGACGGACGCGGCGCGGCGCCTTCAGCACTTTCGCGATCCCAAATTGTCGCCGATGCCCAATGAGGAGGACAGCCCATGATGGTCAAGTTTTATTATCCGGATGGCGATTGGTGTTACCGCGCGATCCAAACCGTACACGCGGTGTTTCACAACACAGACGGCAAGCTCATCGCGCGCGCAGAAAAAGGCGACCGCAACGGGTATTATGAGTTTGAGATCACCGGGTTTGAACTCAAAGGGCCAGGGGAAATCCTCACCTGACCCTAAACCTTCTCATTCCCCAAATATCCCGGGGAGGAGGCGCAGCTTGCTGCGGCGGAGGGGCTGGCCCCTCCCTGACCCTTATTTGGCCATCTGGCGCGCGGTGGCCGCGGCGGCACGGATTTCTTCGGCAATCTCTTCGGCTTCTTCTGGATCAAAATCCATTGGGATCTCGATGCCCGCGCCTTCGATGTAAATCCGCACAAAGCCCTGATCTGTCGGGCCGATTTGCAGGTTGGCTTCGATGTCGCTTTCGGTGTTGATGCCCATGTCTGTCTCCTGGCGGATGTGGGGCCCCGCGGGGCGCGTTCTCTAATGTTGGGAAATCGGGTATCGTGATCCGGGACCAAAGGCAAGAATACTGCGGTTGGTGGTGCGTCCAGAACGGGCGGGGGAGCGATCATGATTGACGATATCACGCTGCGTCCCTTTGCGGAGGCGGATCTGGATTGGCTGGTAGAGGCCCATGCCACGATCTATGCGCAGGACGAGGGCTTTGATGACAGTTTTGGTCCCCTGGTGGAGACCATTCTGCGGCGGTTCTTGCTGGACCATGATGATGTGCGCGAGCGCGGCTGGGTGGCGGCGCATGACGGGCATCGGTTGGGCAGTATTTTCTGTGTGGAAGGCCCGCAGCCGAGCTGGGCCAAACTGCGCCTATTTCTGGTGCTGCCGCAGGCGCGGGGATTCGGCTTGGGGCAGCATCTGTTGGACACCTGTTTGGGGTTTGCCCGGGGCGTGGGCTATGACGGGATGACGCTCTGGACCCACAAGAGTCACGTCGCAGCCTGTGCGCTTTATGACAAAAACGGCTTTGCGCTTCAGGCAGAGAAGCCGGTGACAAGCTTTGGCTGTCGTCTGATCGAACAAACCTACAAAATTACATTTTAGGTGCTTGCATCCCCCGAACGGGGACGGTAAACCGCCCTTGTTGCCGCCTTAGCTCAGTTGGTTAGAGCACTGGTTTGTGGAACCAGGGGTCCTCCGTTCGAGCCGGAGAGGCGGTACC
>Ga0189286_100078_pt1 | contig 64332 bp, 42 predicted proteins | sample UW69minimetaG_FD_130330 | JGI IMG/M metagenome (GOLD analysis project Ga0189286, IMG submission 130330) | Marine microbial communities from the Costa Rica Dome - UW69 mini metaG | ecosystem: Environmental > Aquatic > Marine > Oceanic > Photic zone | place: Costa Rica: the Eastern Pacific...
GCTGGTGACCAAGTTCCACTTATTCCATTGTTTGAAACTAATGGTAAAGCTGCTAAAGTATCTCCTTCACAAATATCGGCTACTTGCGTAAATGTTGGGGTTACTTGTGAGTTGACTGTAATATTTCCCACTACAGAAAGATTTGAACATCCACCCGTAGTTGATAAAGTATAACTAAATGGAGAACCTACAGCCGTTGTTGGTGTTCCACTAATAGTAAAAACTCCTGAAGTAAATGAGCCAGTTATTCCTGCTGGAAATGTACCTGAAGATAATAAAACACCTGTGGCACCGGAAGTTCCTGATGTTAATGTATAAGTAATTGGAACTATGGGTGTATTTTCACATATCGTTTGTGTGTCTGTTCCTGCTGCTGAAGACAAAACAAGCAATGGAGGCGAACAATTTGTTGCAGTACATTGCAAACTAGCTGATTCTAAACATGTTCCTGAAGCACCGATAGGGGTTACTGTAATTTCTACTGTATCACCTGGATTGATTGGATTGGAACCTGTTGAGGATGCTGTGTAGGTCAAAACATTTCCTATATTTCCAATATTCACAATTGGATTTACTCCTATCTGATAAGAAACAGTATAGGAAGTAGCTCCGGGAACTGCCGTCCAATCGAATTGAGTAGAACTTAAGGTTGCTGAACCACAACTAATAGTCGGAGATAAAAGCGCATTAATTGTTACAGTTTCTGTTACCATACAACCATTGGTGTCAGTGTAGGTTATATCTGTTGTACCATCACTTACTCCAGTTACTAATCCTGTATCACTTACTGTTGCCACTGCTGTATCTGATGAAATCCAAGGATTGGATGCATTAGCTGTTCCCGATCCAGTTAACTGGGTCGTATTTCCAACGCAGGCAGATAAAGTGCCTGAAATAGTACACAAACAAGGAGCAACATTGACAGTAACATCATGTTCATATTCGCAACCAAACTCATCTGTTGCGGTAAAGGTGTATGTAAAAGATCCTGCATCAGAAAATGGACCAATTGTAATGTCATTACTTAATTCAGTTCCAGTACAAGTTCCTGAAGTTGGACATATATCAGCTCCTGGATCTGTTACATTGGTAGATGATGTTGTTTGACCAGAAACTGCTGGTCCTGTGCCCAAATGTGACCATACTGCCGTCGTTAAATCTGGAGTTACAGTTTCAAGTGAGTAACAGGATTGAGGAAATGATAAAGACCATGTTTCCAGTACACCATCATCATTTACTTCATGATCTATAATTTCTAAAGTCCAAACACCATTTAAATCAGCACCATCTAGAGTCGTAAAAGGGTTGTCAGAAGTGTATGTTTGAGACACATAATAATAGCCTATATTTGGCCATGGTCCAATGGGTGAGCAAGGACCTGTATAGGTAGCACAAGGTGTTGATGTAGTTGTATGTGATGATGCATCATTCCAATCTGCTCCACCACTATGAACTATAGAATAAGTCGTTGAACATCCTGGAACGCCATCATCAGCTTGATTTACACAAGCTCCAAAACCAGTAGGATCTACCAGATCTCCTAAACGATCAAAAACTACTACAGATTCTCCAGTTGGAGAAATTAATGTAATTTCAAGATCTTGTGTAGCTGAGTGTTCAATATCAAATGTTAAAACCGGATAACAACTAGCAGACATCGTTGCTCCACTTGGGAAAAAACCAGTAAAATCTATGGTCGAAGTATAAGCAACACCCGTCCCATCTGGTAAATTAATAGTAGCAGCATTAAAAACAGGAGTTTCTTGGGTTTCTGTTTGTGATGTTACTAATCCTACAAGATTTGCACTTTCACCACAATTTATGTCTATAATAGTGGATGATCCTGTAAAATCTGGATCTGGCAAAATGCGTATTAATTTTGTGATAGCATTGGTGCTTTTACATCCTAGAGGATTCTGGGAGGTATTATCATCCCTGATAGATACAGAAGCTATGTAAATTTCATCATCAGACGGGTATGTGTGAGAAACTATGGGATTTGCTGTTGTGGCAGTAGTTCCGTCACCAAAATCCCATTCATAAGATATTATTGTTTGCCCTGGTGCTGCAGTAGAGTTAGAAGCATCAAAATTTACAGTTAAAGATCCTGGTGTATTTGAATCTGGTCCGCATATGTCAACCATTGAAGCGTCGACCAAGGCTGCTACCGGAGGTGTGCATGGAGAAAAACAAGATACATTAGCTAACCAACCTGAATCGGTAACGGAAGAATCTGATTCAAAATAAAATGTTAAACAACCATCAGGACTTGTAGAGGTTATACTAAAAGGTGGTAATGTTCCGCAATATTGAGTATCTGGGGTTGCTGTTTCAGGATTGGCTTCAATTCCTTGCCAAAAGTTTAAATAATCGTAGCATGCTCCTGTGAAGCTATCTTCTGTGCTGAAAGATAAAAAATCAATTTGAATTATATCTCCCGGAGTATCTGGGCAATAAGTTACTGACCAAGATTCATTGTTATCGTAATTACCCGCATCGCCAGAATCTGTAAAAGTTCCTGAACAAGTATATATTATATTTGATGTTGACAATGTAATGATGACGTTCGTATCCACTGTGCCACAAGCTGTTGGTACTGATATATTATATGTTCCGGGAGAGCTTGTGCTTGGAGTAATCTCACCAGTTGTTGCATCAATAGTTAATCCAGTTGGAGATGATAAGTACGATCCTGTTACTGGACCATTTGTAACTGATATAGATTGATTGGGATCACTCGTTGAATATGAGTTAGCTGAATACGCTATTGTTGTTGCCGCTCCAGAATTTACTGTTACGGTTATATCTTCAGAACAGGTTGAAACTCCATCAGTAATAGTTGCTCTATAATTAGTTGTTGTAGATGGACTAACATCAATAGAAAGAGTTGACAAAGCAGAAGTAGCAATCACCGTATTAGTTGATAAATCTGTTATGGTTAATGTTGTTGGATTTTTAGTAATGATATTTACATTATCAATTCCCCAACTATCAGTATTTCCACTTGAATTTGAACCTTGAATCCATCTAAAACTAGTATTGGCTGTTTCCGCCAAAGCAGGAATAGGTTGAGTAATTGTTGTCCAATCAAAAATATAATCGCCTACTCCCTTATAACCAAAATCTGCTTCATCACATGGGAAAATATATTTAAACGTTGTCCAACTAAGACCATTATCTGTTGAATATTGCAAATATACTCCTTCATCTTGATCTGTTGATTCACAACCATTCCCTCCATTGTCATCTGAAGCCATTCTCATGTCAAAAGAAATTACACCTCCATTGGATATATCAAAGTTTTGTGATGTAAGTTGTCTAACTCCGCTAGTATTTTGCATCCATACGTATAAAGATCCATCATTAACAGTAGTATTATTTAAATTTGGCTCACATCCTAATTGATTAAAAAATGAAAAAGAACCATTTGTACCTGTCCAGCCAGTTCCTAAAACACCTGTATTAAAATCGTTTGTTAATGTAGCGGAACCAACAACTCCATTTGCAGTAAGTGTTGTGGTGCCTCCTGTACATATTGAAGTTGGATTTGCATTGATATCTACTGTACATCCAATGGAAGCGACATCAAAAAGTGAAATATTTGCTTCCCAACCCGGCGTTGTGTTTGATTGAATATTAATAAAACTGAACGTTAAAGTTCCATTTACATTTGAAGCGCAAAACTTACCTGGTTTAAATTCAGCAGGAAATCCATTAGCAGCACGTTGTCCAGAACGATTGGGAGTTGGAACAGTACTGTAAGCACCAGAATAGTCACCTTGTAGTGATCCAATTAAAGGACCAGCAGTAGTTGAGCCATCATATATTTCTAGTCTATCTGCATTTCTTATATAATCAGCTGTTGCAAATATATCTACCTCTAAGAAAGAAACAAATGATGTAAAGTCAACACAGACTGCTTTTCCTGCTATTGAAGGTGTTAATGTAATTGTATAATTAGTATTTCCATCATTTCCTGTAGATCCTCCAGCATCGTAAAACATTTCAGTACCATCAACAGATACGGTTCCTCCCTGACTAATCAGAATATCTTGGCTATAAATTGTGCTAATTGAGAAAAATAAACAAACAATAATACCTATTCTATTTCTTGCTTTCATATTTTCAATTTTATGGTTCGGGGTTAAAGTAAGCCATCAAAGATAGTAGATGTGTTGTGTCAAAATGAAGTAAAAAAAACGATGTATTTAGAATTCAGATTCTTAAAATTATCTTAAAATTCATTAACAAAACACTGATAATCAAACAATTGAAATCAACAAAAAATATTCAGTCACGAATATTTTTTAGGAGGTCAGACGTTTAAGTTACAATATCTTTTATGTCCGATGAAAAATAATAAAACAGCAGAAATCGTTGAGAAATATTTGTCCAAAGGAAGATAAACTACGATCAAAGGAAGATAAACTGCGATCAAACAACATAAATATATAATTATCAATCTTTTTAGTAAACTCAACAAAAAATCAACAGTTTTCAATGATTTTCAACAAGAATCAACAGAAATTACAACGAAATGCAACAGTTTGCAACAAAAAAATCAAGGCATATTTTTAAAATCAATGTAACCTAGACCGACGAAATCCAACTGAAACCAACAAATGCTATTTTCTTTCTTTTGATCTTTGCAAAGATAGTTTAACAAATGAATTGAAAATAGTAAGATAAGTGATTTCCTTTAGATTGGAGCTATAAGATTTTAATTACCAAACAAATATAGAGTAGTTGATTTTGAATTTCATTTTTCTGTAATATGGAAAATGTAATCTCAACTAGTTTTACAGGTCACATAAGGAAATTACAAATTGTTGTCATAGTTACAGCAATTCATCATATGGTTAATTCCTAATATGAAAAATGTAAAAGATATATCAACCTTAAAAACAATCTCCATTGAAGAATTAAAAAGCTTCGATGGTTAGGCTGATATATCTTTAGAAGAAGCTGAACATATCATACAAACACTCAAAGAACTATCATTATTAACTCATAACATCATTACAAACTATGAGCAATCTGAATCAATTTTAAAGTATCGCAAAGCGAAGTAAGCATCAAACCATTAGCAATAATAAAGCCGTTTTCTTCACAAGAGTTTCAGATATCAAACAAAAAGATAATACAAGTTTAGATAGTCAATTAAAATATTGTAGTGAATATGCTGATAAAAACGGTATGGAAGTCTGCGGATATTTTGGTGGCACAAATGAAAGTGCTAAAACAGATGATCGCGAAGAGTTTCAACGTATGCTTACTTTGGTAAAAAAGAAAAAAATAGCCAATATTATTGTCTACGGTACAGATCGTTTTTCACGTGCAGGGGAAAGTGCTATTAATGCACTTGCTAAAATTCGTCGTATTGGAATCAATTTAGTAGCGGTGACACAACCCGCAGATAAACAAACTTCCACAGGTCGTTTTTATCAAAATTTGAATTTATTGTTTAGCAAATATGATAATGATCAACTACGTTATAAAACCATCACAGGAATGCGTCATCGTTTATTTAATGGATACTGGATGGGAACGGCACCAATCGGATATAAGAATACGAGAGATGAAAAGGGCATTCCGATTATGATTCCGAGTGATAAAGCACATTTAGTCCGTAAAAGCGTTTCAATGGAAAGCAAATGAAAATCTGTCCAATGTTGAAATCATTAAACGATTAGAAAAGTATGGACTTAAAATTTATCGTCAACGATTAACTGATATGTTTCATAATGTCGTGTATTGTGGACTGATTTCTCATAGTATATTAGATGATCAAGTAGTAGAAGGAAAACACAAACCTATTGTATCGAAAGCGTTATTTCTGAAAGTACATGGAATCCAAGAAGCAAAGAATCATAAATCAAAACACAACAAAGCAAATGAGAATTTACCTTTAAAAGTATTTACTACTTGTGCAGCTTGTGAAAGTCCACTAACATATTTAGTAAAGAAAAAGAATATCTACTATTACAAATGTAAAACTGTAGGCTGTTCATGCAACAAAAATGAAAATGATCTACATGGTAAGTTTACCGATATTTTAAATCTACATCAGATTGATGAAAAATTAATCGCTCCATTAAAAACACAATTGAAATATACATTTTAATACTTCAACACCTCGAATCAAGACAATATAGCACGTTTAAAGTATAATTTGAAAGGTATCAAGGAAAATATCAACAAGATTGAAGAACGCTTTGTAATCGGAGAAATAGATGGAAGTTTATATCAAAATATGCAAAGAAATACAAGGATGAAAAAGAAGGAATCGAACAAGAAATTCAAAAAAACAGTTTAGATAGTTTGAACCTCGATATTTATATTGATAATTCTTTAGAATTGCTCTGTAATTTGCACAATATTTGGAGATTAGAGAATTACAATGAGAAACAAAAGTTCCAAAAACTCATATTCCTCGATGGAATTGTATATGATCGAAAAAATGATGCAGTTCGAACCCAAAAAGTAAATTCGGTATTTGAATTAACACGTTCTTTATCAATACGTTTCAGTAAAAATAAAAGCGGACAAAAAAACAAAAATGTTAATTTGTCCGCTCCTGTGACCTCGGCAGGATTCAAACCTGCAACCTCTTGAGCCGTAATCAAGTGCACTATTCAGTTATGCTACGAGGCCTTTTGTATATTGCGGGTGCAAATATATCTGTTTTTACAACAAATACAAATAATAAATAGTAAAAAATTAATCTTTTTTTGTTTTAGAATAAATCTACACGATGTCAGTAAAAAATTCTTTCAATCTAAAGCTTTGGTAGTGACGTAATAACGCCAGCCAATGATAGCTAATTGAAATTTAGAAGCCTTGCTTAAATCTAATTGCTTTTTTGAAAAAGAAGGCAATAATATCTTATTTCAATTTTGCTAATATTTTAAAAAATGACTTTTTCATTGTTATAAAAATAGTAAAAACAATTCAAAACAATCAGTTTACATTTCATTCTTAATAAAAACTTTTTTATCAAAAGTTGAAAAGTGTAAGTATTACAGGGATATTCGGTAAGTACTGCAACTACAGAATGCTTTAGTTTGAAAAATTACAATTGTGAATAATAATTTGGTTCTTTGTAATAAATATGAATGAATAAAAGGAGTGAAAGTTCTTTTATTGGTTTAAAAAACTGTTTTTTTATGTGAAAAGCTTTCAATTCCCTGTGAAAGTAATAATAAGTAAACATTAAAATGACAGGTTTTTTGAAATTAAAATAATTCTAAGCAAGAATTTTTGCTGATTTAGAGTTGAATAGCACCAATCTTAGCTATTTAATATTCCCTCCTTTTATAACCAGTAATTCACTATTGATAAAAAGTTAATTACTCCTCCCACGAAATTAAATGCCCAACAGTGATCATGGTGAATGGATTTAAACTATGCATTCATATATACTTTAATTGAAAAAAATAAACGAATATGGAAAACTTCTTTTTCTTTACTGATAAACAGTCATGGGAGAATCAGGATCAATCGAATCAAAGGGAGTTTGGTGCAATAGATGAAAATAAGTATAGGCTGCAAAGCACTCATAAATTTTCAAATTCATATCAAAATTTTGCGATTGCCACATGCAAATCTTTAGTACTCATACAAGAGGCGAGTGGTAACCCAGATTTGATCAATATTGCATTAAAACCTGTGAACCCAGTAGATTGGGAATATGATGGTATTGCTTACTTTATTTATAGAGGAATAAAGAAAGATTCAATCATTATTCCTAATCCAGATACGGGTTCAGATTTCCCTGAAATATTGGCTTCTTCTCCAATTGCAGGAGCTCCTGATATAAAAACGGCTGTTATCGAAAACAAAGCGCGTCTCAATGCAGATACGCAAAACCCAGACAATAATCCAGCAATTCCGAGGCATTTGGGATATTCCTATTCTGCTGCCGCAGATCAAACTACGGATGACTATGTGCTTGATGATGTTCATTTGGAAGAAATCTTTTTTAAAGAACCAAATGACATCACATTTCAATTGCCAGTCGTAGAAGCAGGAGCCATCTTGGGTGAATTCAGCACCACCAAGCTTTCAGGTTTTGAAATTGTGGGCGATCATATTGGATTTGAGGCTACAATGGGAATTCTTAGAGCCTCGGAAGAACATATATTAGATATATCAAGCTATAATGATTTAGAAAAAAAATATTATGGAGAGCAAATATTGAATTACTTTGATGCTGCTGCTTTCTATGGAAATTTTTTGAGAAATGATATAAAACTAACTGGGTTTAGCACTGCAAATAGTGTATTCTCAGAAGAGCTAGATCTACTAAACATTCTAAACCTATTTGCAAACAAAAATAAAGTCTACATAGACGTTCGTCATCAAACAGGATATTCTTACAATTATTGTGATAATTTCTATTATGACGAGTCAAGTTCATTTGCCGCTAATCATCATATTTTAGCTGGCTATAATGCAGATGTAGCAGATGTTTCACCTTTGAATTATGGAGCTGACAAATGGCCTATTTTTTCATTTGACACATTGCCTTCATCTATTACAGATGTAGAAGTATCACTCTATCTCAGCTTTAAAAATTTGGTAGAATCTTTAGCTGCTATTTATCCAACTATTAATGTAGGAACTCCCTACAATACAAGCGAAGGTGTAGCATGGAAGAATCAATCAAAAGGCTATATTTTAGAGCGATCCATTTTGGTGTATGGTAAAAGTATTTTTGAATTAGATCATTTAATTACTGGTGACGAGGAAGAAACTGAGAACTTTTTAAAATCAATGTTTTTACTCAACTATGAAGATTTTATCAACGGAGGTGAAGATCCTGTTTTTATTGGAGAAGCTGAGTTCGATAATTCAACGGTACAACTCACTTTGTATAATGAAACCATCGGGCTATTAGCGGGCTATTATAATATAAAATTATTTATTGATTTTAACCCAACACATCACTATGCGGGAATCATTCCTAGAAGAGTGATAAATCCAGATCCAGCGGTAGGTCCTGTAAACGCTAACTTAAAAGAATCGTTAGTCCGACATGATGACCATGTATTGGATTTAGTATTTCCAATATTTGAAATGAAACAGGTTTTTCCACATGAGCCTGGACGTGTATCGGTACGAGTATATTCTAGTGAAAATGCAGCAATTACTTCTGGAACTTATGGTTATTATTATGATCAACGATATATTCCAAACATCGGAATCGCTGAAGATGATAATAATATCACCTTTTTTGCTTACATCAATCAGAAGAATATCTTCAGATCAGCCAATACAGAAAATGATCGAGAAATAACAAATCTAACATCTTTTACTATTCCACAACAAGCTGATTTTTTGTTTGGACTGACAAAAAATGACCTAAATGTTACGCTTCAAAACCAAGACATGAATACTATAAATTATAGAGATTTAGTATATGATGTTGATGGGAATGTAGTAAGCTATGATGAAAATCCAAGTGCGCCAAGACTATTATTCTACATAGAAAATAATAGTATTAATGATGGTGTAAACTTTGAATTAGATTATGAGTATTTCGATTGTATTACAATCACAAAGACGCAATACAATGAATTAGAAACATTGAAGAATACACATTTTGGCACAAACAATCTTCACAGAGTATATCTAGGAATTAGATATAGTAGTTTATACGATTCAAAAAGTAATAATGCAGTCATAGGAAGATATCGTCTCTTACTCAAAGGAGTTGTTGAAGATGGTGGAGAACTTAAAGAAAAGCACGTGCTGACAAGCATTTTTATTTATACCAAAATTACAGATGATAGAAAGCTATCATCCAATCATTACAATAATTATAAAACGACATTCTAATGGCAATATACACAACGGAACAAGCGGCACAAAATGCATTGGTACAAGAAGCCACATTTTATCCGGATGATCAACCACCATTAAGATCAGTCTTGTTTAGAAATAATAGAAATCTCTCATTGATAAATATGGGAAAAGCAGCTTCTCTAGGAATAGGAAGAGAAAATAATTCAGGAGCTGTACGATTACTTCATATAGCTTTATTTACAATAGTTCCAGAAATGGATGGAGTACCTACATCGATGCGTGATACTGCACTAAGTTTAAGACTAAATGGTATTAGTTTTCCAAGAGAATTCTCAGCAACGACAGAGTCATTGGTACAGTATTTTCAACAAAATACGCCTGAATTAGCAGGTGTGCCTGATGGATTGGTAGGAAGAAAAACACTTTATGAATTAGACAAAGCGCTTAATAGAATTGGTGGATACGATTCTGAGAATGGAGGAACGATTATAAATTATGGACTTTCAGAAAATATCAATAATGACACAGTCGTATATCAAACATATTCAGGGTTAGACTATGTGCCACTTTATGATAAACCTTTGGCTGCAGATGAAAATATCATTCTAAAACTTAAAAAAGATGACATCGTACATGTATTACGAAAGCATCCAGATGCTACAGCTGCAGGCTGGTATCAAATAATTGTGCTTTCTGCCGATATGGATGTGCAAGATGATGAAGGAAAACAACGTTTAAAGGATGCATATAATGATAGCATATCAGTTGAAGGACACATTCAAGCAGCTTACATTTGGGAATACTGGGAAAATGATGGATCACAATACAAGGCGCCTATGCCAGATATTTATTCGAAACTTTACAGAATTCCGGGATTACCAGCTGAGCAAGACATAGAGATTTTCTCTAATCAGCAAATTCGAAACATTATTCAAACCAATTACTATGATGAAGTAAAAATATATCCATTAAATGCTGATGGAGAAGCTTTTGTACCATCAGATCCTTCTGAAATAATCACATTTCCTAGTAGAGGTACGGTAGACAATAACGAAATTAATAACGAACCTTTCTTTCTGTTTTGTTTGAATTTACTCATTTATGCAAACAATCCAATTCCAGGTGATACGACATTACGAAGTATTTATCCTAACAGTGAAGGAGTAAATACAAAGGCTTTTTATAGCAATATTGATACAGAAACGGCGCATGCAAACTTAGAGAGTCTACTAGAAAATGGTACGGCTCCTAATGAACTATATGCACATTTTACAAATGTTATAAAAAATGCCTCTGCTGATTATGATTATATAGACACTTCAGCAGTAATTGATCGTAAACTAAAAGTGTTACTTAGAGCTACAAACCAGTATCACATGTGGATTCCATCCAGACAATGTGCTGAGAGTTTATGGCGATTGGTCAACAATAAATACACACAAGAGTTACCTCAAAGTGATCCAGTAGTTGAATTAGCTAAAAGAGCAGTAAAGACACTTTTCTATTTCAGATCGTTTGGTGCTAGACTTAAAGTAAATATTGGTGCTACAATTGGATTTATTGGAGGAGACTTTGAAGGAGATATGTCTATCTGGCGACAAGATACCGAAGATGAAGATGTACAAATTTTAAAAATCAGTGCTTTTGGTCAGATAGGTTTAGGCGCAGATGTTGGTGTAGAAGCAGGATTTGGATTTTGGCTTGGTGGAAATAACAGAAAAAAACAAAAACGCGGAATTGGAATTGCAGCAGGAGCATCTGTTCAGGAAGGAGCTGTTGTAAATGCACTCGTTGAGTTTGAAATTCCAATTACAGGAAACGATCCAGTATCCAGAGGTCTCGCCTCAATGATGTACTCTTCTGTGGGTGTCTTATTACCTATCGCAGCGCCTTTTGCTTTTTCGAGAGCTATAGAAAATTACAATCTGGACATTTGGAACTACATGACCAAATTAAAGGTGTATGGTGGAATTAAAGGACAAGCAGGAGCGATGGCTTCAGCAGGGTTAAAATTTGGAAAAGAAAGCGAAGAGGACAAATTTGGAGATGGAACAGCCAATTCAAAATCATTAAAACCTACAATCTTAAGTTCATTACTATCAAAAGCAGCTAAAAAAGGAGCTGTTAGCGCAGGTATTTCAGTAGGGTCAGAATTTGGTTTTGGATTTGATATTGACGTAAAATACTATGTTGGAGATCAATACCAAAAATGTATGCGAGATGATGGAACGCGTGTTCCTTTAGAAATCAAAGTATTCGCTTTCGGAGAAGGACAGTCACATTTTGAGTTTTTCACATCACTCAGCCTTGGTTTATTTGGAATTCCAATACTACCAGGAATCTTACTACAGCAGGGATTGGGAATAAAAATGGGAATCATTTATGACATCACACAAGAGCCTGATGTTATTGATAATAATACACAAAATTATGAATTCTCCTTTGGTAAAATGCTCAAAAATGGTAAGAAGCTAATATCACTATACAACTTTTCGGGTGATTTAGATCGCTACCTAGAATACGGGTATGAAAGCACATTCAATTTCAACTTAGATAGTCTTGTAGAAACATTTACTGCAGGCGTAGATCCAACTACAATTCTCCCTGGAGGAGGTTCTATAAATCTTGGATATGACTTTGGACAAACGCTTACACAAGTATTGAATCAATTAGATGGAGCTGAATTCAAAAAGAGATTTGGACTCGGATATACGCGAAGAGGATATAGATCACTCTTAAGAGCACAACGTATTATTGGAAATCGTTGGCATACAGCCAAACTTCAACATATGGGAAGAAAGTCAAAATTTAGAGGATTGGCGTCATTTCAATCCTATTTTGATCTCAACTACACCATAAAAGGAGAAGACTATATCAAAGCGATCAAATCCTTAATTATGATGGTTCGAGTAGCAGTAGCTTACAATACGGCACAGGATAATACAGAGTTAAATACACTAGATCAAATTCTAAATGAATTTACCGATAACGAAAAAACGAACGATGAAAAAATTGATTATGCTGTTGGGCTTTTTGCTGATACAGCACTTGAGACCATTTTAAATACACATGCCAACGCAGGAGATGTATTTTCTCATATTTTCAGTTTGATATGCGTTGAAATCGGAAATCGTTCTGGATTCTACAAATCTGATAAGCCTAGTCTGTCCAATTTGGATCCACGTTTTTTAAGAGTAGCTAGAACTATGGTGATCAACTATGTGAGTAAATGGGAAAATGTAAATGTTTCACTTCACTCTGAATTAACCTATGCTATTGCTGTCGGTGGATCTCTTGGACTTGGAGCTAAAGTAAGAGCCTTCTTGGGTGTAGAAGCTTCATTAGTTTCCCATAGCGATTTTATCAAAGATGATTATGTATATCTAAACAGTTCTTGGTCAAAAGCAATTCAAAAACTTTTGGATATATCACCGATAAATACTGCAGCGGATCAAATATTGACTGAAGCTGATAAGCAAAAATTAATACAATTTTTATTTGATAAACAATTGTAAGAATATTCAAAACATTGTTCAAAACACATGTTTAACATCTATAGAATTATAAATAAACTTTCGAAAATATTAATATCATGCCAGAAAGTAATAACATATTTTATCCCAGTGTAAAAGATATCGTTTCATTCGATAATTTACCTGCAAGTCTAAGCTTTGTCGAGCAAGGACTGGATACCATTTTAGAACACATATACTTCAAAGATTTTGTAGTTCACAAAACATTCTACAGAGAATTTGGAGAATACCGTTTGACAGCAATTATTTTTGAAGATGTTGGAATTTCTTTTCCAGGAGCCAATGGTTTAAAATTATTATTAAACCCAGGCACGCTTCAAGATTCTGTTGAAATTCCAATCATATTTAATTATTATTGGACAATAATCAAATATAAAAATCAATTTAGTTTTGATAGTTTCGATAATGCGATTAACTCCATTATAAAAATACTTTTTGATGTAGCAGGCACAACTAAGGAAGCTTTTTTGTTAGATGCTATTGAAACGTTCATATCACAACAAGATTCTATCGGAGAGTTTGTGAATATGTTCAATAGTGAATACTCAGAAAATCTATTATTAAGTGATTCTGAAGACTATTTAGTTAGTTCTGATGAAATAGTCAGTTTCTTAGGACAAAATAATTATGACATTGTCAATGTAATAGTCACTATTTTTATCAATAATGATGACTATAGCTTTGATGAACTTTTTGATCGAGTAAAAGATTTATTTGCACGCTACTTTGGAGAACTCACAAAAGAAAGTTTCTACCAAATACTCATACCTCAATTCAATTTTGAAATTACAGATATTGATCTTGCGTTACAATTTCCTAGAAAATGGTTAAGACCTATTTATACAGGTGCAACAGATTATCCTGATGTAGATCCAGCAACGATTGAAATTGGAGAAGTACTGCCAGAACCTTATCATTCAAGATTGATGTATAATGTAGGTCGATTTAAAATTTCAAGTAAAAAAGGATTCGAATTTTTTAACGAAGATAGTTTCGACTTCAAGCGCTCTGAAATAGGAAAAACAGGATTGCAAGTAGAATTTTCTAACTTAAAGTTAGATCTGCGAAAAGACAGAAACATTCCAGAAGCAACAGCAGATGGAAGATCAGATGATTTTCGTGGAGTATACGCTGAATTAGCCGCAATTACATTACCAAATAAATGGTTCAATAATGTTGATAACTCTACATTAAGAATAGCTGGTTACAACATGCTTATTGGTACAGGAGGCGTTTCAGGAACAGTTGCCTTAGAAACTGTAAACGGAACACCAAATACAAACGACGATTACATGCCAGTAAATATTGGTAATTGGGAACTTGGTTTCAAAAACTTTGACATAACGTTCAAGCAAAATTCGATCATAGAATCTAATATTGCGGGACGCTTAAAAATTCCAAAACTAAAAGACGGAGACGGTAATGAAGCACTTATTGAAATCAATGGACACTTAAATGAAGAAGGCGACTTTAATCTTACAGCCTCTGAACCACAAGGAATTCCATTAAATCTATTTGATTTTATGACAATTAACTTTCTAACATTAGAGTTAGGAAGAGAAGATGACAACTTTTATGTAGGTACATCTTGCGAAATCTCGTTCCAAAATGCGATTATGCAACGCGTATTAGGCGATCAAAAAATTGTGATTCCTAAACTACGTGTGTACGAAGATGGATCTATCGAAATTGTTGGAGGAAATGCCTTTATTCCAACAAATATCTCATTGAACCTTGGACCAATTGAAATTGCCGTAACCGGAATTCACTTCGGATCGCATCAACAAGAGCACAATGGTGTCATGCGTAAATACAACTATTGGGGATTTGATGGTGCCATCAGTTTAGATCCATTAGGAATTGATGCACGTGGAGAAGGAATCAAATACTACTACACAACCGATAATGATGAACATGGAGGTGATGGACACAGTTTCTTGCGCATTCAAACTATTGAAGTAGATTTAATCATTCCAGGAACTGCGGATCCAGATTCTGCCTTAGCAATCATCAACGGAATGTTATCAATTCCTGAACCAGGAGAATCTCCTGAATACGAAGGGAAAATTGGATTAAAACTTCCAAAAGCAAGAATCAGTGGAGCGGCACACATGCGTTTGCAACCAAAAGAGCCTGCATTCATCATAGAAGCAGGAATTGAAATGCCAACGCCGATTCCATTGGCAGCAACAGGACTAGCATTCTACGGGTTTGGAGGGTTGCTCGGATACAAATACGTTGCCGAAAAAGAAGCGATCGGGCTGGTATCAGGTGAAGATACTTGGTATGACTACTACACCTATCCAAAACGAGGCGTAAATATTGACAAATTCAGTGGGCCACCACGAACCAATCAATACAATTTGCCAGTTGCCGTTGGAGCAGGAACAGTACTAGGAACCATGCATGATGATGGATTCTTATTCTCTACGCGACTCATGGCAATATTATCCTTACCATCGGTATTTATCTTAGATGGTAGAGCCAATGTACTTGGAGAACGTTTAGGAATCTTAGATGACACAGAACCACCATTCTTTGCAGGTGTTGCTGTTGGAGACGATTCATTCGAATTCTGGTTTGGAGCCGATTATCAATTGCCAAAATCAAACGGTTGGATTATCGATCTATACGCAGAAGTACAAGCAGGATTCTTCTTTAACAATCCGTCAGCTTGGTATCTAAACTTCGGTACAAAGCAATCACCAATCTCAGCACGAGTCTTAACCATCATCACAGCACAATCATTCTTAATGCTTTCTGCACGAGGAATTGAAGCTGGAGCAAGAGTCGATTTATCATTGAAGAAAAACTTCTTTGGTATCAAAGTCGAAATTAGTGCGTATGTAGAAGTTGGAGGCTTTATAAGCTTTGAACGATTCCAATTAGGAGGTTACATTGCCTTTGGAGGAACTATCAAAATCAGTGTATGGAAGATTGTTGGATTCCGAGTGAGCCTTGATGCAATTTTATCTGCAGAAGCAGCAAAACCATTCTTACTATTTGCGCAAATTAGAGTACGTGTATGTATCAGAATCATTGTGAAAATCTGTAAAACGTTCAAAGTAAAACTGAAGTGGGAAAAAAACAAAGAAGTGGACAGAACGCCAATTCCAGCTTTATCTGACGGAAGTAATCCAAACTATCCAGACAGAACCAAAGAAGCAGTACAAGGTGTACACATGTTAACAAATGAAACGTTTGAGTTGAATTACTTCCCGAACGTGCCAGTTGCGAGTAATATTGATAAAGTTATTCCTTTAGATACCTATATCGACTTCAAAGCAATGAAAGGTTTAGTGCCTGGAGCAATATCAGACAAAATTGGAGGTCATACAGGAGCTGCTAAAAACTTTACAGATTTAATTCCGCCAAATAAAGTAGTGCGTGGTGGATACGAATTACGGCAAGTAAAACACAAATACTCAATTGAAAACATTGGTATTTACATGGCAGATGGAAACACTTGGAAACCTTACCATCCATTCAAAGCAGTTGTGCCAACAGATCAAAGAGACAGCGTGGATCATTTGCGTATTGGATACTGGCAACGAAATGGAGAGCAATATGATTCTATCCGATTGTTAGCTACAAATCCATTCTCGTACATGGAAGCCGGTGAGCCAGGTTGGTTTATTCCTGAGGAATACGGAATTACACCATCTGAATTATACTGTGTTACTACAGAACAAACAGGCGATTGTTCTGATTTCTTAGAAAAACCATTAGGAACTAAATATTACAGACCAAATGGATATGTAGGTCATTATATTGATGGTGCTTATTACTCTATTGAAGAAGGAACAGGTGATTTGGAACAAACAATTTATGTGCAAGACATGAATTGGTCTATTCCATTAGTTCATGCTACGAATGGAGAAAATATTGATACAGTTTACCTTGATCGTATGCGTGCCTTAATAAATGGTTCAAACTCTTATCCTAATTTAGGAACAAATACTGCTCTTATTTATACGCAAGCAGATGGTATTGCCACGAATTTAGTAGCACTTGCAGAAACCTACTTAACTGCTATTAATACTTTATTATTTGATAAAAATAGCGAACCATTAACGAGCTTTGAGTTTACAAATGTGTCTGTGGATGCAGAAAACTTGAATGTTTCAGTTCGTGTAAAATCTGATTATGAATTTGCTTCTTCTGGAGTAAATGCACAAATCTTTAGCACCTTATACTTAAGCAGACAGTACGGAAGTACAGGTGGATCTTCTTTTGCAGCACCAATAAGAAGTACTGAAACCTTACTAATTTCATCTAATGAGCCAGTAGCTGTAGGTTGTTTGGAAGTGACAGACGTAGAAAACAATCATGATTTTGCAAAATCATTACAATTTAGTAATGCAGACCGATTAATCATCATTTTACCAGAAGCTTCAGTCACTACAAAGTTGAAGTTAACAACCTATGCAGAAGGTGTTACAATTCGTTATTACAAGACAATCTTAAGTGATACGACAAGTACACCTCAATATGAGTTAATTGAAGAAGTATATAAAACAAAATTAGAATTAAACAGCGTTGTCACATATACAAATGAAGATGAATTAACATCAAAAATTACAGTGACACCAAAATCTGCCAATGCGCATTTAATTCGTGCGGTACGTGAGCAAATTGCAGAATTGCAAGAAGCAACCTATGATAGTGAAACAGGACAAATTATTCCACTAACAGCGGCACAACAAGCACAATTAGAAGCATTGCAAGCAGAATTAGCACAGTTAGAAGCAGAAGGTTGTTCAGTACAAGCCAATACAACGCCTAAAAAGCAAATTGTAGCAGAAATTTACAATGAAATCGATAACGATGGAATCGATGAATATCGATTCAGAGTATACAATGAGCAATGCGAAATTGTACTAAGTAGTAGTACACGCTATTATTCAAAAGAAGCGGCTATTAATGAATTAAAAACATCAGTGGCGGCTATTCTAAATGAAAAAGATAGCATTGTTGTTAAAGAAACAGTGGACAGAAGATATTACTTCAATATTGTTGACAACAGAGGTGAAGTAATTGCAAGACGTATTGAATACTTCAAAACACAAAAAGAATGTGATAATGAAATTGCAGCATTAAAATCATTACTGGCATCCAGTACTATGATCATTGGAGAAGAAGGTTGCGGTAAAACAAAAACTGAATTACAACCAGTTGCATCAGCAGGTGTAAAAAGTGTTGTGTTAAATACAAATGCAATCAGTGTTTCAAATACGATTTTTAACGCTTACAAATACTTCCATCCAGAGACGAACTCACAACGTGTGAATTGGTATTCAAAAATGAAATATATCGGAGGTAATTTCTATGCAGTTGGATATCCATCTGTAAATGTGGCAGGATCTAACTACAATGATGGTGTGTTGACAAAACTCAACGCTTTAGGAAAAGTTGTATTCAGTAAAGCGTATTACATTGATGGTTCAAAACCAGTTCGATTCAAAGAAATTGAAGAACTTTCAGATGGAAATTTACTAATCATTGGTAGAGGATATTCTAATAGGTTATACTATTTAAAAGTTGATACAAACGGAAACATTCTGTGGCAACGTTACTTTACTTGTGAGCAAGCTTTAGATGAATATAGAATGTCTGTTGTAAAAACGAATAAGAGAACATTCTTTATTACTTGTCTATCGAGTACAAGAGATCGTTTATACGTATTGGAGATCAATGAAAATGGTGATGTTATCAATCAAACAGGATTAAACAACGGTAGAAAATACTGGTATGAAGTTGGTGCTAGCTGTTTAGATCCGGAAGGAGGATTGATGATTGGAATTCGTAGAAGATCTACAAGTTCCCCACTTCCGCACAGCACAATAATAGTACATTTTGATGCCAATTTACAGTTGAAATTCAACTATTTGATCAACAGTAAATCACAGGTTGAAATTACAGATATGCTAATACATGAAGATAGATTATACTTTATTCTTGACAATATCACTGCTTCAGAATCTACCATCACATACATTCCTTATAGCGATAAAGAATTTAAGGAAATTAGTTCGTGTAAATTACCAATATTCAGAAATTGGAAACTTACAGGTTCAGACGTATCAAATAGTGTAATTGTAGCCAACAATGCAGCTCCAATCTACAGAATTGCTATTCAAAATGATGAAAGTTTAGCTATTGATGCTACGTTCGATTTTAATACGCCAACACCAATTGCTGGTATCAAAGATATCCACTTCGATGGTGAGCAAAAGAACTATACATTGGTTACAAATGAATACTTAGCAGTATTAAAAGACGAGTTGTCAAGTTGTGTGACGAAGAAAGAAGTGAAAACAACACAATTAGAAAAGCGATTATTCACATTCGTTAAAAACAATACATTAATTGACAATGCCAGAATACAACCTGTAGTCATTAGTGAGATTAGAACTTTAGAGCAAAACTTGCAATTAGAAAAAGAATTCTGTCCAGTCGATGATGGAGGTGGAGATTGTAATAAAGAGGAAGTGCTTTGCGAATTCCATACATTCTTAAAAGAAGCATTATTTGCCTGTATTGATTACAATGCCAAAGACTTGTTCAACGATAATTGGGCTTGTTTCTTAAAAATGATTGACAGTATTGAACTCTTTGATGCTCAAAATTCACAATATGGATTATTAGTAGAATTATCTACTGATATAAATGCTTTAATCAGATATCCAGAAGTAGCAAGACCACCAACGTTAGATGGAGCACTTGAATATGCAAATATCATTTTAGACAAAATCTATGAACTTGGTGACTGCCAGTGTGCTGGAGATTGTAAAAAAGATCCTATCATCTGTGCTGCGTATGACGAATTGGTTCGTTTATACAACGAGTGTTTCTTAAATACAGAAACAAGCGAGCAAGTAGATGCCAATATCAATTGTTTTGATGCATTCAGACAAGTAATCAAAGACTTAGCAAATGTGCCAGGTGTATCATTGCCTGCTGCTGTATCAACAGAATATGATAACTATGTTGTCATACTAAACAGAATAAAAGGTTTAGTTGGACATCATGAGCAAATACTTCGATTTAGAGATTTAAATGCTTCTGCTATAGAATTAATTAGACTTTTGGAAGAAGCAGGAGATTGTGGTTGTACTGGTGGAGGAACAGATGAAGATCCGCAAGTATGTAACACATCTGTACAAGAAGTATGTTGGTTATCTATTGAGCAACACGAATACAATCAAACAATTCCAGGAATGGACGCTATTGAGCAAGAGCAAGAAGATATGGAAGAAGCAGTGCAAAGAACTGCACAACCTATCTGGAGACCAAACTCAACGTTCTATGTTCACTATCAATTAAAAGATGAAGTAGACAATGGTGAAAACGCAGGAGTATTCGATTACTACTACGGATTCAAAACGGCAGGCCCAATTGGACACTTCCACGATGCAGATGGTGTCACCTATGGAAACGAATATGATGAAAATAATAATATCATCAACCGTGCAGATAGCAATGGAAATCCAAGTATATCAGGAAAACTTACAAATCCAGATTCATATCCATTAACATCGTTACGTCAGTACATAGACTATGACAAATCGTATCCAAATGCAGATGGAAGTTTATTGCAAGCAAAACCAGTATTCTATGGACAAGAGCAATGTAGAATTACGCTATACTTTACAAAACCGTTAGCGTACCATATGCTGCGTTCTTGGGAAGGATACTTAGGTTCCGATCCAATAACAGGTTCGATGCATATTGCCATCAAAGATCCAGTAAGTAATGTAACAATTCCATATCCGTTACCAATCGATTACAATGAAGAAACGGTGCCATTACCAGAAGGAAATGGAGAAGGCGGCGTACCATGGATTGATGATAACGATCCTAGAATTCCATTGAATATCAGGATGCTAAACAATTTCATTGATTACATCAACGAAAATGATGAGGCAATCGAGTGTACGTTTACCATAGGAAATGCAATTCAGCCACAAAGCTATGCATACTCTGTAACCTTGACGAATTTGAAACCTCTAAAACTGTATACAGCGTTAGTTTACAATGCGTTTGAAGCAGAAGAAGATGTCGTTTCAAGTCAACAAGTACACAATTACGTATTCCAAACGTCACGTTATCAAAACTTTGAAGCACAAGTAAACAGCTATATGTTGGTAGATGAGGATGATCCAGCGAATAATAGACAAGCAGTCTTTAATGTGGAACTTCCAAATCTAACACCAGCTGATATTACAACAGCATACAATATTGTAGACGAAAACCCAGATGCAAATAGTGATGCCTTAGAAACGCAATATCTAGATGTGTTTGACAGATTGTTAGAAGGTGTGTTAGCAATGACACCATTAGATCCACCAGTAAACACAGAATTCAACAAAATTCTTGATGGTGATGGAAATGTAATAGCAATCTTAATCCGTAATCCAGAACCGTTCAATATTCCAAAAATTCCAATTGCACAAATCAATGGAGAAGAAGAAATATTTGAAGATGGAAGTACGGTTGGACACAGAGGTGCAATACGCGTATTTGATAAAGCTACAGATCAAGATGATGATGCATACAAAGTGCTATATTCAAAAGACTATTCGCAAGCAATCATTATGCATGACAGCAAGCAAATCAATGCAGCAAGGCTAAGCTTCAAATTCAGATACCTCATTTGGGAGGTAAATAAATATATAATTGATTACACAGCAAGAGCCGAAGACATCGTACTAGCTCAGTAACAAAAAATAAAATTGACAGTTAAAAAAATAATAAGATGGCATTAAGTAATGACTTTTTTATAAAGAAAATCAAAGTAAACAATAGCTATGCTTTTGTAAGCTTCATAGGAGAAGTCGATGGATTTTTCTACTGGGGCACGAGATCATCTGTGAGTACAAATAAATTAACACTTATAAAAACGGATAGTAACTTAGAACTTATCTCTGTAAAAACATACGCAAACGGAGAAATAAGTTATGGGTTTCTAAAAAGTATTGTGCAAACAGCTAATGGAGATCGTTTGATAGTAGGATATTATCATAATATCAATACAGAGCAAAGCGATAAATATTGTATCATAAAATTAGACAGTGATGATAATATGATCTGGTTCAAAACATACGAACATGAGCCAAATATCTATGACTCATACAAAGTTGAACTCAAACCAAATGGTCCAAACTATTTGGTTTGGGCCAACAACCTGTTCTTCACAGTAGATGATAACGGAAACGTTCTTAAAAGTGTAGAAGAAACTTCTTCAAGAAGTGTGCAAGATGTAGTAACGGATGATAGCGGACAGGCAGTTGTGATTGGAAATGGAAGTACATTTCCAAGCGGAAGACGCGGTGTTGTATCACTTGCAAAACTAAATGGAGACTTAGTGGCTTCAGAAAATGTAGAATACTCTACTGTATTTGTACCGTCAGGACCATATGCAGTTGGAACTTCAGGATTTGAAAATAACGGAACACTATTGAGCTCAGGAAACATAGGAGACAGAGTTTTCTTCTTATCATTTCCATACACTAGCACATTTCCACAGGCTACTAGCGCTATGTGGTTTGATGATGGCAATTACAGTTCTGAACTATTCAATATAGATGATGGATATTATCGTCTAAATGTAGATAGAACAACAACACCGAGTTCAGCGGTAGTTCAAAAATTTGGTTTTAATAGAGCAATGCAATGGTCAAAAACAATTGACAAAATGAACTTGAATCCACGAATTTTTTATGCGCGTAACAATGCATTGATGTTTATTCCTTTTGGAGTTGGATATGACAATGATGTTTGGGATGATCAATCCATTGTAAAGGCAGATAAGGAATTAAATCAAAATACTTGTATTCGTGTAAATCAAAATAACAATTCTACACTCATAAAAGAAAATCTAATTCGTGAAACAGGAAGTTTTGCCTTTGAAGCTGTACCTCTTGGACAACAATCGCATGAAGCTGTAGAAGTTATTGAAAATAACAATGAAGTTACCGATGTATGTTTGGCAACTCCAGAACCAGATTTGGAAAACAGTATGATTATGGCGAATCCTACAGCAATTCCAGCTGATGGAAACAATACGTCAACAATTACAGTACAACTCAAAGACGCAGATGGAAATAATATCACTGTTGGTGGCGCTGATGTAGATATAACAACAAGCGCAGGAACCATTACACCAGCGGTTGATAATAATGATGGAACATATACATCTATTTTACAATCAATAACTACAGAAGAAATTGCAGAAACGAGATTTACACTCAATGGAACGCAAAGTTCACAAGTAGCACCAGTAGAATTCTATATTTCAAGTGATTGTTACTTTACAAGTGCATTCAGAAGTAATGGTGCATTTGATGGAAACAGTTCTGTATGCAAGCTTGGAAGCAACCGTATAATTATCGTGGGCGGAAATGGAAATGGAGGCGTTGTTACCTTATTAACAGACAATGGAGAAGTTGTATGGCGAAAACATCTAGTCTTAGTAGAAAGAAGCCTAGGATTATCTTCTGTGGCTGCATGTCCAGATGGACAAAGTGCTATTGTGCTTGGACATTATGCGACAGGCCAAACCAATAGAGTACACTTAGTAGTTTTCAGAATCGACATCACAGGAAATATTGTATGGTCTAAATTGCTTTACTCTCCAAATACGCGATTCAGCACAGGAATTAAGGCTCTTGAAAGCACAAATGGTTCGCAAAAATATCTAATCACAGCTTGGTTCAATCAATTTGGTACTACTGACGATATGGAGTTGTATAAACTTGATGAAAACGGAAACATGATAACTTCTAGAAAAGTAGTAGGTGTTTCTGATGAGCAAATCATGGGAGTTGTAACGACACCTTTCGGATTTACAATTTTAGGTTCAGCGACAACGCCAAGTGGTCAAACAATCCGCCACGGTATCGTTTTATCATTCAATGATAACTTAGGACTTAGTTGGGGAAAACGCTTAGGAAATGGCTCGTACCTGTATACAACAGGCGCAATAGCAACATCCGTAACATCAGAGAACTATATAGTGGCTGGTATTCAGGACAATACAAACAAACTATTTATTAGTAGATTTAACAATGGACTAAATTCATACAGTGTAAAAACAACAAATTTAGGTGCTACTACCGATAAATTAAGTCCTTCTGTACGATTAGTAGATGGTGAAAACGGTGCATTCTATTGTATTGCAAACTATACTTCGGATCGTGCTGCTGAAGTACTAAAGTTTGATGGTCAATTAAACGAACTATGGCGAAGAAAGCTTGATTTTGATAGCAAAAATAGTATTAGTCAATTAGTAAATGATGCAAACCAACAACTATATTTAGTTGGAGGAATTGTGGACACAAATTCAGCATATTTAGCAAAAACTAATTTAGAATTACAAAACTGTATCTCTGAAAATGTTGCAGCAACTCCGTATGCACAAGAAACGTTTACAACTGCCGATTTTGCACCAACGCTTGGTGATTTATCATATACATTTCAAAACACTTCTATTAATGTAACAGATATAGCTGCTGAGCGCAGAGATTACTGTAGTGAGAATTGCAATACAACCTCAATTCCACCAAGTGAACATACCGCAATTCAGTCGCCTAATTTCTATTTACAAGCTGCTGGATCAACAGGGAACGATGGTAGCGCAGAAGGAATTCATACACGCTGGGTTTTCTCAGGAGCTTTAGGGGAGAAGCACTTGCCAAAAGGAAACTACGCGGGAAATACGAACAACTTCAACAAAGAAGACGATTTTGTACGTGTGTATAGAACGCCATATACGAAAGTGGCACAAACAATTGACTTTGCAACAGCGCCAAACATTGTAGATGATGCAAATGCTTTATGGATTTACAATATTGAAGGGAAAAATTTCCATGTATATTTTAGAGATCAAGTAAAATATACACAAGTCCGTTCGGTGGTCAATCCTGCTACGAATTCATTAGGATTCATGCAAAACTATGGTGACGAATTGGTAGAAGTAGAAAGCAAACGACACTTATTCTTTGCGGTAGAAGCAAAAGTAAGTTCATCAGCTTCTGGTAGTTCATTACAAACAGAAACACTTTCAGTATCTACAAACACATTGATCGCACTGAAAAAGGCAACCAATAGAAAAACATTTGCAGGAACAGCATTGCAAAATGTACGACTCTTATGTGAAAATGGACGTTCATTCAGATGTATTGGAACAAATACATATTTGACAGAAATCCGTGTAGAATTATATGGTGATTTCATTGAAAATGCCAACGAAAGCCAAGCGTGGACCCAAATGGGAAGTTATGCATTAACACTGGATGATACTACAGCTTTAGAACAATTAGAACCATCTGTAGGATTGGTAAACGGAAATTGGCCAAGATTTAATGATGATGCTACCGTAAATATTGCAAATTATGTAGATAAATGGAATGTAGTGGAGGCGGATATTCATAATAGAAACTTAAAGCAAGTTGTTGAAAAATATATTCAATTAAGTGATGATATCAACAATCCGAAAGCCATTGAAGAAATTCCTGTAGATGAAAACATTGTTGTAGAAGGAGAGGATGATGTTATGGAAGTTTCAAATCTTGACATGTTAAACATCGCTTCGTATGACTATCACATGGCGCGTATGTTAGGGTTAGGATTCTTAGACACAGCTGCGCAAGTACAACAAGGTGAATTTGTATACATTGCAGAATATGTTACGTTTGGCGATTTGGAAGATGGACAAGGAGCTCGTGAAGTACAACATTTAAGTATGAGCTTGCCAACAGCGACTTCTGATGAACGTTTGCCATTACCAATTGCATTAGATGAAGTAATTCCGGGAGCATATTTTGGAACGGAAACTAGCGAACCTTCAAGCATTACAGATGTTGATGGATACACTCATGATGGTAAAAAACGTTATGTAACGCTATATGCAAATCAAATTCCAGAAGATGTATACAATCCGCCATTCTATGTGCAAAGTACAGAGTTTGAAGCAAAGGAATACACGATTCCAATCTATGCAGGATTAGAATACAGAAAGCAACGAACAAATCAGCCAGATCCTGGTGTTTGGGAGAAACCAGAAATCTCGCATGACAAACGTTACTTACACCTCGATTCAACAGTTTCAAATGCAACAGAACGTTATGAAGCGTTTCCAATTACCGTGCCAGAAGTTGGACAACCAATCTTTGTGCATAAGCAAATTATTAGCGGAACACATTACTATGGTTCTTACGGAATTAATTGGTTCTCTAGAGCAACGACAAGTCCAATAGAAGTATCAATCGTTACAGAATTACAACCAACAAATCCGTTATTGCCGCCGTCAAATATTCAGCCGCATCTTATTCAGAAAGAACAACCACTTTTGTTAACTTCTGCCGAAGAGCAAGCGCGTTACAATGCCATTACCGATAGTGATAAAACGTTGGTTAGAATCTCCTTTGATTACCATTCGTATCAAGAATTGATCGACTATTCTGTACCAGAAGATTCTGCCATTACTGATGCACAGTTAGTGAGCGATACAACGTCTATTTTTGATGATGCAGATGAAATTTATGCCGAAGATATAGATATCTTTTTTAGAAATGAAATGCCAAACAATATCAGAGGGCAAGTCATCAATGTAGAAGACGATCCTGCTAATAATTTGGTATCTATCGTTACGGTTGATGAATATTATTTGGCAAGTATTGATCAGGCATTAACGCCAACAATTCTAAATGGTTTAGAATCTAATTATGAAGGTGGTGTATTCATTATTGGAGAACAACAACACATTATTCATGAAGTAATTCAAACTGCTGGTTTTCCACAATTCAAAGTATATAAAAAAGAAATCAGTGATGCATTGGTAGATGATATTCCAGCTCCAGATGCAGACGAATTACAAGCCATTGAAATTACAAATGATGGTATTTTTATGGCAATTGAAAACATGCAAACACCAGCAAGTTGGGGAACACCAAATCCACAACCTTTAAAAGTGAAATCAGATACATTCGATCAAATTCACCGAGAAGTTGTCATGATACAAGGTGATGATGGCGAATTAGAACGTCACTTGGAAAAAACACGTGGAATTTGGTCTGATTCAGCAAACAATCATACCACAATAACCAAAGTAGATGAAGTTATCGATTTAGATGCAAATGGCGATCCAATTATGGGACACAAAGGAATGTACAATATTACATTTCATGGGATTGTACTCGATCAACATCCGCAGTACAGTACTAACAGTGATTCTGTAGAATGGTATCGAGGAATTGTTCGTGTACACACTGAAGGCAATTTAGAAGGAAAGCGAAAAGTCTTAAAAGTGGCAAAAATTCTCAACATTGTCAATCTAGGAGATACAGGAACGCCAAGCGATGTACAAGTACTAGCTTTTGATCCTATATTCTCAAACGATACAAGTTATGATCCTATTCAGATTGGTGTAAATGTTTCGGTAAACTTCTATCCAGGATACAAAGTGTACTTATATAAAAATCAATCCTATGGTTTAACAGCTGCAAATCTGTTGCCAGGCGATGATGAAGAAGTACGCAATTCAATCATTGGATTACGAAGTCATGATACTGACAATCCGTTTTACTCGAATATCAGTATTCCGAAAATCATGTTTGCGCAAAAAATTGTGGAAGCAATGCAACCAGAACAGCCAGATGGTGCTAAATATGCAACACGCCCAGATTTCTTTGGACGTTCAACATATACTATCACCACAGAATACCAGCACAAACCTCATGGTGTATTGTTCTACAGAGCCAATGATGAAGCAATTTTAAATGCATTGTATGAAAAAGCAACGGTTCGTGAAATCAGGGAAGCGCTCAAAGTTCTGGGAGGAAACAATGAGCAATATTTCGCAAATCGTTGGGCAAATTTCTTAGACTTTGCAACCTTACAAACTGAAGGCGATTATCGAGTGTATCCACCAGTAGGTGTATCACCAGATAATTACAAATTTCCAAATCCTGATAAGGTAGCGTTATTTGAATGGGCAAATGATATCATTGATCGCATTAATAATAATACGGAATTTCCTCCGCCGCAGCCAGTAACACCATTTGTAGCAGATCCGCTAGCAGCGAATACAGATGTAGGAAACATTGCGGTAGGAGATCCACGATTATTAAGCTTTGTAAAAGGAGTTATTTTCAATGCGTTTGTACCACTGACAGAAGTGCCAGTAGTATATGCATACATTAATGGTCCAGATTACAAACCAGTCAATAAAAAACAAGTGTTGCGCGATGAAAATGGTAGTGTATTATTACCAACAGATCCAGCATTTGAAATGGCACCAATGATGAAATTCACAAGTACAAGTCCGCACACAACACAGTTTACAGACTTTAACTTGGATGGAACATCAAATAACATTTACTTCTATGCAGCGCGTGAATTAAGTTCGCAAATGAAACTAGGAGAATTTAGTAAAGCATTAGGACCAATCAAATTGGTAACTTCAAATGCTCCAGAAGCTCCAGAAGTGAAGCGAATCATGCCAGTTTTGGAAAATGTTATTACGGGAACACCAGCACAAATTCAATTGGAAATTAATGCCTATCCAGAAATTCAAAACATCAAAAAAGTGAATATTTACAGAGCGTTCAACAAATTAGATGCACAATCTATTCGTACAATGACGCTTGTTGATTCCGTTGATGTAAATGCTGCAGGATTGCAAGGAAATGAATTATGGAAAGTATATGATGACTTTGCGGACTTGGATGAAGTACCATACGGTGATGGATTGTTCTACCGATTGACAGTGTCAAGAGAAATAGAATATTCAGAAGCTGATTACGGTACCAATTCGCCACAAATCGTTACAGATTATGCGCCATCACAAGCTTCAAAAATTGTAGCTAGTATGATGGTAGAGGTGGCAAATCCGCCAGCACCAACAGTAAAATACATTTCTGAGCCAATTGCGGCAAATGGAGATATTGATCAAATAGCATTGCAGTGGGACACAACATGTTATAAAGGAACCTATCACTTGTTCAAAATGAATGCGCAAGGAAACTGGGTGAAAATTCATGAGGGAACCACCAATGATGCAGAAGTTTTTGTCTTGTTAGAAGATACTGATTTACAAGATCACAGTCTGTCAACACAAGATGTAAACGGAAACACGATATATCACCATTTCAAAGTTGTGGCACAAAACACATCAGGAATGCAAAGTACTAAAGAAAACATATTAACGATACCAAACGAAGACAATTGGATTGATATTGGAGGTATTGGAGATATGATCATCAGTACCACATTTACCATTAGATAACTCATCTCAAAACTCGCTTAAATGGAAGCTATTTCAATGACAGTTAAAAGTTTAAGCGAGTTTAAAAAAATAATACACATAAAAAATTAGATCATGGCAGAAAAAAATAGAACAGAGCTAAAATCATATTTTGAAACAGGAGATCGTCCAACACAAGATGAATTTGGAGATCTTATTGACAGTGCAGTCAATAAAGGGCAAGACAAAGCAAATTTAACAGAAGCATTAACTACAAACGATACAAAGTACATTACGCCAAAAACAGCTAATCATATTGTAAATACGGCTGTGCCAAACGCCACAATTTCTACCAGAGGAAAAGTAGAATTGGCAACACTTGCGGAAATAAATACAGGAACAGATACCAGTAGAGCTGTAACACCACAAGGAGCAAAACGTGCAGCAGAATTGCATGCACCTGTAACCAGCGTTAATGGACAAACTGGAGCCATTACGTTAGATGTTAATGATGGAACAAATGTAGGAAGTGTACGAAAAGGAATAGTTAAGTTTTTTACCACACTGAATGGAACAACTCAAATATTTCACATGAAGTTACCATATAGAGTTGATACTGATAATAAAATGTTTCATTTACATGCAACAGGATATGCGTACGGTTCTTCAGATATTATTGATATAACTTGGGTAGGATATTGCCATGCAAATAGCAGTTCACCTTTGTTAAAATTACGAAACACCAAAACGAGTATATTACACTCTACAGGAATTACTGCAGGACAATATGTTGGTTCTGACCAACATGTGTATGTATGGTTTAAAACACCATCTACCTACTTTACAACTTTTAGAGTAGATAGTATGCGTGTAGGTAATGGAACTTTAATCGAAGAAGGTGATGTTACTGTTACGGTAAGCACCAATACAACATTATAGTAAGCTATAAAAGCAAATAACAAAAGAAGAGCAGCTGTGTAAACAGCTGCTTTTTTTATGTATAGTGGATTGGGTATGGAGACTTATTTTTTCTTTGTTTCAATAAGAATGACACCATTTTCTCCTTTTTCTCCATGCATTTCTGTTGCTGATTTTCCTTTTAAAACAGATACTGATTTTATGTCATCAGGATCTAACTTGGTAAATTTTTCATAAGAAGCTTCTTTTCCATCAATAACGATTAATGGTTTTTCTTTACTATTAGAAGAATTTAAAACAATCTTATTATCATATTTTTTGGTAACTTTTACTTTTACTTCTTTTTCATCATCATCATCTCCATCGGAAGAGTAAGCGTATACAAATACATTGTTATCTCCATCACTTTTTTTGATTTCTATTTCTTCTTCGATAATTTCTTCTGGCGATAATTCTTTTCCGTTAATGATGATCACTTCTTTACCATCTTTTTTTCTAATATCGATGGTTTTTACGTCATCTTTATCAGTCCAGGTATTCAAAACTTTTACTTTGCCTTTATCTCCCGTTCTGAAAACAATTTTTTTGTTTTTAGAACCTTCTATTTCTCCATCTTCTTTGAATTCAGAAGTTACTGTATACACGTATGCGTCTTTTATAATTTTGTCAACTCCTTTAGATTTCACAAATAATTCATCACCGCGTTTTCCCAAGTGAATATCTGAAATTGATTTGTCATCTTTAGTTTCAAACTTTCCATTGGCAGCATTATTTTTTGTTTTCAACACTAATGAAATTCCACTAATTTCTCCTTTAGAATTAAAATTAACATCGCTGTATTCAAAAGTGATTTTTTGAGATTTGAATAGTTTCTTGTATGCTTTCAACTCTTCAACTGTAGTGTTTTTAGTAATCACCACAACTAAATCTCCTGCATCAGCTTCAATAATATTTGTATCGGTAGTTGTCGTAATTTCTTTGGCAACAACTTCGGTGTTAAACATAAATACAAAAGCAATAAGCATCGGTACAATAAGCGCTTGTTTCCAGCGATTTATTTGTGTAGACTTTGTTTTTTGTAACATAACGATTCGTTTTTTGATTAATGAATTATAAAAATTGTTTGTTAGTGCAGGACAAAATGTATTTCCAGACACTTTTAATAAGGTTAATTGATATTCTTTTTTAGAAGGAGTTTGTTTGACAGCCGCACTATCTGCTAAAAACTCTAAATTTTGCAACATAAATTTTTTGTGTACCCATGCAAAAGGATTGAACCAAAAGAAAATACAGTACAACTTTGATAAAAAGACATCTATAGAATGAAATTGACTACTATGCGCTTGTTCATGCTTTAAGATAGCTTCTAACTCTGAACTAGAATACAGCTCAGGATTATAAACGATGTAATTAAAAAATGAAAAAGGTGAGAAGGATGCATTGGTTTCTATATAAATAAATTTACCTTCTTTTTTTGCAAAATTCGAAGTCCAAAGCAATCTAAATAAGGAGAAAAGTTCCACTAAAAATTTACAAAAGAAGAAAACAATACCACTTATGTATGTGTAAAATAAAAGACTTGTCCAAGAAATCCCTGGAGCAGCTATTGGTGTTTCACCAGTGGCATAAATATATGTAGCAGAGAGGTCGTCTGTAATTGCAGGAATTTCAATATACCTTGTAATTACTAAAAATGGTAAAGCCAAGGAAATCAGCATTCCTATTAATAAGAAAAAACGATTTTCTTTAAAAAAAGTTTCTCCGCGTAGTACCAAAAAGTAAACGCCTAAAAACAGGAACAAAACTCCAGCACTTTTTAAAAAATACATAACTAACGCTTCCATTATTGTTCTTTTTCTATAAGGTTAATAATCTCTTTTAAATCTTCAACGCTAATCTTTTCTTCTTTTGCAAAAAAGGACACTACGTTCTTATAAGAATCATTAAAATAATGTTGAATGGCGGAAGCCATGTACTTTTTACGATAGGCTTCTTTGGTAACAATTGGAAAGTATTGATGTGTATTTCCATAAGCTTTGTGACCTACATATCCTTTTTCTTCCAAATTACGCACAATAGTAGACAATGTGTTATAATGAGGTTTTTTCGTTTTAATTTCTGCCATAACATCTTTTACAAAAGCTTTTTCAAGCTTCCAGATGATATGCATGATTTCTTCTTCTTTATTTGTCAATTTTTGCATAACTGAATACAAGTTAATGTGATATGAAATTAATTTCAATACAAATATAAACTAAAAAAACAGTTATGCAACTATGAAAATAGTTAATCAACTAAAATTATAGTTTATTTAACAAAGAATGCCATAAAAGGTCACTCATATATAATTCACCTTTCACATGTAAAAGGAAATAGTATCTTCGTAAAAAAATATTTTAATGGAAAACATATTGTATGTACTTGGAGGATTGGCACTATTGGTTTTAGGAGGAGAATTTCTTGTCAGAGCATCAGTAGGATTATCTTTTAAATTGAACATATCAAAAATGGTAATTGGTCTCACAGTGGTATCTTTTGCTACGTCTGCACCAGAATTATTAGTAAGTATCAACGCTGCCATTAACGAGTCGCCAGCAATTGCTATCAATAACGTCATTGGCTCTAATATTGCTAATATTGGTTTAGTTCTAGGAATTACGGCAATTATTGGTCCCATGGCGGTCAACAATACATTTTACAAGCTTACCTGGCCCGCATTGATGTTGTTTTCATTAATTATCTATTATTTTTTATGGACAGAAAATTTACTCGCACGATGGGAAGGAGGCATTCTACTTGTTGGTTTAGTAACGTTTTTAGTGATTTTAATTCGCTCAGCGCAAAAAAACAAAGATGATATTGACATTGAAGAAGTAGACGATGCAGCTGCAACCATTTCGTATTCAAAAATTTTCTCTTGGTTAGCAATTGGTGGTGCAGCTTTATACTTTGGATCAGAATTTTTAGTTGATGGCGCCAAAGCCGTAGCACAAAATATGGGCGTAAGTGAAGGAGTTATCTCTATCACTATGATTGCTATTGGAACCAGTGTCCCAGAATTGGCAGCTTCTATCATAGCAGCCGTTAAAAAAGAAAAAGCCATCTCTTTAGGAAACCTAATTGGTTCCAACATATTCAACATTGCTTCTGTATTAGGAATTACATCAGTCATTACAGAAATTCCAGTGATAGAACCACAAATATTAGCAAGAGACATTTTTTGGATGTTAGGATTTGCCTTTATTCTCTATCCGTTTGCATATATTCCACGAAAATATGGTATTGATCGGTATGAAGGAGTCTTACTGTTTGTAGCCTATGTAGTCTTTATTTATTTAGTTTTTTAACGAAAAAAAACTCTTTTATAATAAATTGGGTAATGAATTTTTGTTTTTGTCCCATATAGATATAAAACATAAAATTTATACATAATGAAAAAGAGAACCTATACAACATTAGCCCTAAAGAAAAGTATTGTAGCTCAAAATTTAACGGGAGGAATTTCAGGAAAACCTAATAGTGCATTACCTGATCCAAAAACAGTACATAGAAAGTTATGTTATTTACAAGATAACACAGCATTACATTGCCCATCTTCCTGATGAATTGCCACTACTTTTTAAATCTCGATAGTCGAGTAAAAATGTGACATAAAAAAAGAGCTTAGCAGTATGCACAAGCTCTTTTTGTCAAATAATATATAATATAATTCTAAACTTTATTAGTACCCTGCAGATTTTACAGTCTTAATAATTCTCCCTGCAATCTTATATGGATCACCGTTAGAAGCTGGTCTTCTATCTTCTAACCAACCTTTCCATCCTTTTTCAACTGTTATAATTGGAATACGGATTGAAGCACCACGGTCAGAAATTCCGTAGCTAAAGTCATTAATAGAAGCAGTTTCGTGATCTCCTGTTAAACGTTGTTCGTTAAACTCACCATATACAGCAATATGTTCTTTAACAACTGGTCTAAATGCTTCACAAATTTCTTCATATACTTCTTGACTTCCACAAGTTCTTAGGGTTGTATTAGAGAAGTTTGCGTGCATACCAGAACCATTCCAGTCCATATCTTTCCCTAATGGTTTTGGGTGATATTCAATATAATATCCGTACTTTTCTGTCAAACGATCTAATAAGTAACGTGCAACCCAAATTTCGTCTCCAGCTTTCTTTGCTCCTTTAGCAAACAATTGGAATTCCCATTGTCCACAAGCAACTTCTTGGTTAATTCCTTCAAAGTTCAATCCAGCATCAATACATAAATCAGCATGCTCTTCAACTAAATCTCTACCGTGAGTGTTTTTTCCACCAACAGAACAGTAATACATTCCTTGAGGAGCAGGATAACCACCAATAGGGAAACCTAAAGGCAATTGTGTTTTTGTATCCATAATGAAATACTCTTGCTCAAATCCAAACCAGTAATCATTATCTTCATCTTCAATAGTAGCTCTTCCGTTTGATTCGTGAGGTGTTCCATCAGCGTTTAAAACTTCTGTCATTACTAAATATCCATTTCTTCTTACTGGATCAGGATAAATTGCAACAGGCTTTAACAAACAATCAGAAGAACCTCCTTCGGCTTGTCTTGTTGATGAACCATCGAAAGACCAAATTGGACAGTCTTCTAATTTTCCACTAAAGTTTTCTTCTACTTTAGTCTTACTTCTCATGTTTTGCGTTGGAAAATATCCATCCAACCAGATGTACTCTAATTTAGATTTGCTCATAATAATTGAAATTCCATTAATAAATTCGAAGGCAAATATAAATTAATTTTAAAAATAACCCGCTCAAAAGAAAGGTTAAGTTTGTGTAAATTATTAAATGCTTATTAACAACCCCTATTTTTTTAGGGGTATTGTAAAATTGACATAAAAGATGTATCAAAATTGATATATTTGTAAAAAAATAAAATATGTCTACACTCAGATTTGATGCTTTAAAGGAAACATTCAATAGAAAACCTTTTGAAATTCAAGAAAAAGGACGTCGTTCAGAAATATTTGGAGAAAATGTTTTCAATGAACATGCCATGCTACAACATCTAACCAAAGATGCATATCAAAGTGTAATGAACGCTATTGAATATGGAACTAAAATAGATAGAAAGATTGCAGATGCCATTTCTACTGGAATGAAAGAATGGGCTATTAGTAAAGGAGCAACACATTATACACATTGGTTTCAACCTTTAACTGGTGCAACTGCTGAAAAACACGATGCCTTTTTTGAAACGATCGGAAACGGTCGCGCTATGGAAAAATTTGGAGGTGGACAATTGGTACAACAAGAACCAGATGCATCAAGTTTTCCAAATGGAGGAATTAGAAATACTTTTGAAGCACGTGGATATACAGCTTGGGACCCTACATCACCTGCATTTATATATGGAACTACCTTATGTATTCCAACAGTTTTTGTGGCGTATACTGGAGAAGCGTTAGACAACAAGGCACCTTTATTAAGAGCATTGCAAGCTGTAGATCAGGCAGCAACAGCTGTTTGTAAATATTTTGATAAAAATGTATCTAAAGTCAATGCGTCTTTAGGTTGGGAACAAGAATACTTCTTAATTGATGCAGCCTTAGCGGCGGCAAGACCAGATATTACCCTTACGGGAAGAACCTTATTAGGACATTCTCCCGCAAAGGGACAACAATTAGACGATCATTATTTTGGATCTATTCCGAATAGAGTAATGAATTTTATGCGTGATTTGGAAAATGAATGTATTTTATTGGGAATTCCTGTAAAAACACGTCACAATGAAGTAGCGCCAAATCAATTTGAATTGGCACCAATTTTTGAAGAAGCCAATCTTGCAGTAGATCATAATTCATTATTGATGGATGTGATGGAAAAAGTATCACAGCGTCATCAATTCAAAGTATTATTTCACGAAAAACCATTTGCGGGCATCAATGGTTCAGGAAAACATAACAACTGGTCGTTGGCAACCAATACAGGAGTCAATTTATTGAGTCCAGGGAAAACGCCAATGAAGAATTTACAATTCCTTACCTTTTTTGTAAATACGATCAAAGCAGTTCATAACAATGAAGAATTGATACGAGCTGCCATTGCCAGTGCTAGTAATGATCACCGATTAGGAGCCAATGAAGCGCCACCAGCTATCATTTCTGTATTTATAGGATCGCAATTGTCGGCTGTTTTGGATGAATTGGAAAATGTAACCAAAGGGAAATTATCACCACAAGAAAAAACAGATTTAAAACTGAATATTGTGGGTAAAATTCCAGAGATTCTTCTTGATAATACAGACAGAAACCGAACATCACCATTTGCTTTTACAGGAAATAAATTCGAATTGCGTGCCGTTGGTTCATGGGCAAATTGCGCAGGGCCAATGACTGTTTTAAATACGATTATAGCGAAACAATTAAAAGATTTCAAAGTTGAGGTAGATACTTTGGTTGATGAAAAAGGCTTGAAGAAAGATGAAGCTATTTTCAATATTTTACGAGAATATATCAAAGATTCTAAAAAGATTCGCTTTGAAGGAAATGGGTATGGAGAAGCTTGGGAAAAAGAAGCTACAAAACGCGGATTGAGCAATAATAAAACAACGCCCGAAGCATTGAAAGCACAAATTTCTGAAAAGGCTTTTTCATTATACGAGGAAATGAATGTAATGAGCAAGGTTGAAGTAGAAGCAAGGCATGAAATTGAATTGGAAGAATATATTTTACGCATCCAAATAGAAAGCCGTGTGTTAGGTGATATTGCGCGTAATCATGTCATTCCAACAGGAATTGCGTACCAAAATACTTTGATTGAAAATGTAAGTGGATTGAAAGAGATTTTTGGAAATAACTTTAAAAAACTAGCTGCAGAACAAATCGATTTGATCGAACGAATTTCAGAACATATTGCAGGCATCAATTCCAAAGTAAGTGCAATGATTGAAGAACGTAAAAAAGCAAACAAACTCAGCGGACAAAAAGCTGCAGAAGCGTATTGCAATAAAGTAAAACCATACTTTGAGGAAATTCGTTATCACTGTGATAAATTGGAATTGTTAGTCGATGATAATTTATGGCCGTTAGTAAAGTATAGAGAGTTGTTGTTTACACGATAGATAGTTTAGACTTCTTAGATTTTTTAGATCGTTAGACATGCTTCACTCTAGACTTGCTGTCACTCTTTGAATGCTAGACCATTGTAATATGTCACTACGAGGAGTTTGCGACGTGTTAGTCTGTTTCTATTCAGTTTCATCTCGCAAAGACGAATCATGACAAAAAATGAATTAATAAACATGAATATCAAAACGAAAAGAACAAACTCTAAAGACAAAGACTTTATCAATTTAGTGAAAGAACTCGATGCGTTTCTCTCAGTAAAGAATGGTGAAAGTGATGATTTTTACAGTCAATTCAATGGTTTAGAGGATTTGCATCAGGTGATTGTTTTGTATGCAGATGAAAAACCGATTGGTTGTGGCGCTATTAAAAAATATGATTCAACTACAGTTGAGGTCAAACGAATGTATGTCCGTAAAAAACTTCAAGGAAAAAATTTAGGTGTCACTATTTTAACCGAACTTGAAATTTGGGCAACTGAACTCGGAAACGAGCGTTGTGTTTTAGAAACAGGAACGATGTTGCCAGAAGCCATTCGTTTTTACGAGAAACATCACTATAAACGCATTCCAAATTATGGTCAATATGTAAATGCACCAGAAAGTGTGTGTTTTGAGAAAAAGTTAATATAGTTTTCTTGTCAGTACCATTTTTACAGGCATTTCTGTGAATCCTTTTCCTCCTTCTGAATTCAGAACTACATTTCCAATTAGATCAATTTTTTTGTCATAAAAATTTGAAAGAGATCTTTGGATTGTTCCTTTAAATTTAAGTTTTACTTTCTTTAAAGGTTTATTTAGTATTTAAAATCTTACTTATATATTTGATTTTTCATTAGATTATTTTAGCTTTAGAAAAAGAAAATTTTAAATAGAAATCAAATTTAATTACAATAAAATATACTTTAATGAATAATGATAAAAAAGCTAATGTCCATAATGTTATAGACCATTTAAATGAAAAATGGGGTGTACGTCATTGTCCAATGTGTGGTGAAAATAGTTGGACAGTTTCTGATACGATTTATGAATTACGTGAATTTCAAGGAGGAAATGTAGTAATAGGAGGTGGTCCAATTTACCCGATTATTCCAGTGAGTTGTAATAATTGTGGAAATTCTATTATGGTTAATGCTATTCAATCGGGGGGTATTGAAAATCCAAATGTTCAACCAAATCAAAATATAGGGTAAATGAATGTGAAAAATAATTTTAATGTTTCGCAAGAGTTTGAAATAATTCCTCATCAAAAAGGTAAAGCATATCCAATAGGTGTTAAAGAATGGGATTACTTAAAAACAAAAATTAAATCAGTAAATATTGATATTAATACTTTTCATACAGTCGGATATTTACTTTTAGGAGCAAGCGGTTCTTGTCTGATTACTATTATAGCAACTAATTTTACTGATGAAAAATCCAAGTATTTATGTTGGGCTTTCTTTGGAGTTACTTTGATTTGTGGGTTGCTCTCAATATTTTTTGCTAAAGATAAACATAAGCAAGAAAGTACTAAACCAAATGAAATTATTACTCAAATGGAATTAATAGAATCTAGATTTGAAAGTAAAAAACCTTAACAAAAATCATAGTTAATTAATAAAATATAAGACTATTACTAAGTTTTTAGAAACAATATGTACTTATGAAAAAGTCTAATACCCTTTAGACTTCATATTCTTTTTGTAATCATTCATCAATCCTTGTACTCTCTTTTTTAAGTCGGCTTGAACCGCTTGTGGAAGTGATTCTCTATCTATAGCATCAAACAAATCTCTTCTAATTTTGAAGCAAACATTATACGCCAACTGAGGATTTAAGTTGTATAAACTATGGAAATAATCGGTCATCTTTTTTGATAATTTTTTTTCGCTTAGAGAATCTTTATATTTTTCAAACAATGAATTAAAATAATTGGCAGCACCTTGTGTGTTTTTATAATTTCGTTGAAAGGTGCTTTTTTCATATTTCGTAAAAATTGAAAAGTCAGAAGTTGCCGCTGAATTTGAAGTTGAATTTGAAACTGAACTTGAAGTTGAGGTCGAACTCGAACTCGAACTTGTCTTGTTTGTACTAGTGGTTGCTGTTCCTTGAAACTTCCCATTTACCCAAGTTCCAGCATTATAGCGTACTTTATCATAATACATTACGCCTTTTCCATGGTATTGTCCATTTTTATATTCGCCCATATAATAATTGTGTTCAGACCATGTATAACTTCCGAGTCCGCTGTACTGATTATTGTTGAACTCACCAATATAATAGGTACCATTGCTAAAATCTAATTTTCCAAAACCGTCACGTACTCCACCTCTGAAGGTTCCAAAATAAATAGCGCCATTGTTATATTTATACACACCAATTCCATTGGTACAGTTTCCTAACATACAACCTGTTTCACCATTAAATTTTAATAATTTTTTAGAAACCAGTTTTCTATTTTTGAAAATAAGTTCGTAGGTTTCTTGCTTTTTAGCATCGTTTGCAAAACCTTTCGTTAGGTTTTTATCATAAAAGTAAACTGTATTCTTACCATCGTATTCGTAGGTAAAGGCATCATTTTTTTCGAAAGCACCTGCATAACTAGAAAATACAGCATCTTTTATACTAGCACTTTCAATGAGTATTACACCATTTGGTTGTCCATTGGAAAAGAATCCTTTTGCTGTTTTTCCACTAGAAGCGTATTTAAATTCTCCATATCCATTGTCACAATCGCCTCTTACACAAGTTCCTGAGCGTTCAGCAACCGTATAGGTAGTTGTTGTTTCTCCAGGATCATACGTATTGAAATCTAAGGCAGGATATACTGTGTAGGTTTTGGCATTTTTATAATTTTGTAATACTACTTGCCTTGTTTCTCCTTCTCCTAAATAAAATACATCAATATTATTTGGTGCGTATTTATACAAATCAACTTTTTGAATGATCACCCCATTTTTCTTAAAAACGGCTACCGATCCATTCGGTTTTTTAAACCAATATCCATATTTGGTTGCAATGTCTACTTTTTTAGCGGTAAAGGTTGTATTGAATTTCGCTTTTTCAGCATTTTCAAGTTTATACAAAGTATTATTATCTTGATTGAATGCTAAAATATGATCTCCCATATAGCCTAACTCTGCTTTTTGTACAGGTTTATTATTTACATAAAAATAAAACTGTCCTTCTTTTGTTTTTTTCCAAGTTGCAACTTGACTACTAGTATCATCAGACAGTCCTCTTACTTTCTTTCGGAGTATTACCAAATCATTTTCCACTTTTGTAATATTGGTTGTTCCCGTTACTTCACCATTGCTATAAGTAATTTGACGTAATGTAGGATTTGGAAAACTAGGAATTCCTTTACCTATACTCATATCTAAAAGACGCACTTGAATAATCCAGTTACCATACTTGTCATACTTGTAAGCATAATTATAGGCTGTGTAACTACCGTCACTTTTTTTAGTTTCTTTCGAAAATTGAATATCTCCGTTAGCATTATATTTTTTGACAGTTGTATAATACTTACTTTCCAGTTTTGTAACTTTTCCTTGATCGTTATGTGAATACAAAGTTTCTGAAGGCGAAGCTTTATCATATCCTAAGACTTTCTTTTCGACAAGATTATTTTTAGTAAAAATTTTATCATTTGATTGCCCGCCAATTACGTATCCATAATCCATTTTTTTGTACATATCTTTGACTGCAGGCCCATCTTTACTAAACCTGATAAAACGTACAAAGTCGCTTCCTTGATATACGTAGTCTTCAAAACGATTTCCGTAAAGTCCATTATCTGTCCAATATTTTACAAGTCGTCCTTGATCGTCATAGTTGTAATGATATTTTGCAGTCTTAGCCCTTCTTGTGATTTGGGATGTTTTTACTTTTTTAAGTTTCGAATCAAAATTTACAACACTCTCAAACTTAAGTTCGCTTGTAAATTCATTACTTCCTCTAGATTTTCTTTGATCGTATTGTTTCTTATTCAACTTAACAGGGACTATGTTGCCTTTACCAATCTTTAAGCCATAATCTTCTTCAATTTCCATCATTGGAAATCCTAAGTCTATATTGCGTACTTTTTTAGCGACATACGATTTTTTACCCAAAATAACTTCATCATATAATTGCTGTCTTGCTTTTAAAAGCGCAGCTTTGATATTTGAACTTTCAGGAGTTTTTCCACCAGTTACGTCACCATTACTATATGTTATTTCTCGTAAGTAAAAGTTAAAACGACTTCCATACAATCCTTTGTCTCCTGTAGATAATGTATAAGCTATAATCCAATTTCCATGTTTGTCATACACATATTTATAGTGTTTTGTGTAATTTGTCATAACTTCTTTTACAATCAAGTTATGCTCATTGAGTTGAAAAGAGTACTTTCGAGTGTCTCCTTGCAGTAAGATTAAAAAACCTTGCTTGTTGTAGGTGTATGATTCTGTAAAGGTTTTATTAGCACTTTTGTTAAAGGTTACTTCTTTACTAACCAAACCATTTTTGAAGTGATACGTTGTATTTCCATTAGGGAAAGTGTATGAAAGTGTATTATTTTTATAGCTGTATGTTTGAGTTTCTACTTTTCCTAATCCTTTAAATACATTTTCTTTGATAAGTCCATTCGAATAAAAACTATATTCGTTGATTTCGTTATTTCCGTCTAATTTTCCAGCATTGGAAGATTTACTAGTACTACTTTTAAGAACTCCTTTAGCATCATACGAATAGTAAAAGTAGAAGGCATTCGGTTTTCCAAAAGCATTTTGAAATTTATTAATGTTACTTGTTAATCTATTGCCTTCAAAAGTAAGTGTTCTAGTGCTGTAATCTTTTTTCAGATAATTGAAATTTTTATTCTCAAATCCGAAACCAATATCTATAAATGTAGACTTAATGATCGTTTTCGGTCTGACGTTCCCTTTTACTTTTAGATTAAAATCTTTCACTAAATCCGTATTTGGAACCTTAAGAATATCTTTTTGTGTTTTGACTTGTTGACCGAATGAAAATGATACAATAAAGCAGAAAAAAAGAAAGCTAAAACGTTGCATGGGAATCACTTTTTTAAATTATGTTACAAAAGTGATAAATCATTAAAAGAAAAAACATTCGGCAGATGACGTATTTTTAAAGTTGACTCATCTGAAAATCAACGTAAATATGAACATATTGTTTAATAAAATGATATACTATAATTAGTTATAAAACTACCTTATTCTATCTTTTGTGTCATCACCAAATCAACAGGAATGACCATAGTTAAATATTCATCTTGATCCATAGTTCCTTCCATTTTTAAACTTCCTGATAAATTGATTTCTCGGTCATAAAAATATGTAAGTCGTTCTACAGTTCCACTCATCTCAATGTCCATATACGCATCATCTTCAGGGACAACTAAGCCTCTCATTTTAACAGTGATATCAAAAATTGCAATCGTATCATTATCACGGTTAATAACTTCTTTTAATACCAAAGCTCCTTGTACTTCTTTGATATCTTTAATTTCGTAAAAAGAAGCCATTTTTTCGGCTTTTAGCTCAAATTGATCTCCAATGCGCATACTTTCAGGATAATCAAAAGAAGTTTTAACTTTAATCAAAGTGTCATTCATTCTACGCAACTCTTCTTCTAAATCAGGTTGCAGATAGTAGTCACAAGATTCAAATTTTGGAATGGTCCAATTATTATGACCATCCTTCCGAAACAAAACAGTTTTTCCTTCTAATCCACTGGAATCTTTTGAAACCATCGTTCGATCCTTAATATTTGCCACAAATTTTGTTCTATTTTGCAGGAATGTTTTTTCTAAATGATCTTTTTTATAGAACGTTCGTGTAGCAGTTTTTAATGAAAATGTAGCAAGTTCTCCTTCTACTTTTTGGTCTAAACGTTCAATTGAAATAATGCCATTACTTATTTCATTAACAGTATATTCTTCATACACAACAATGCTATCTCGTTCACTTTTTCCATAGAGGTTATATGATTTTTGCGCAAAAGTCTGTTGAATCGTTAAAAAGAATAGAAGAATACAGAAACGTCTTTTCATTATAAAGAAAATTAGACACTAAAAAAAATGATGAAAATTTAAGAATTTACTGTAATTTTTTGACGAGAATTTAGAATAGTTCAAAACTCTTAATTCTATAGACTGGAATGTTGCATTAGTATCAAAAAGAAAATTATCTTTGCAGCCACACAACAACACAACTATGAGTCAAGAAGTATCAAAGCGTTATGCAATGCGCGGTGTTTCAGCATCAAAAGAAGATGTACACAATGCCATCAAAAACATTGATAAAGGTTTATTTCCGAAAGCTTTCTGTAAAATTGTTCCAGATTATTTAACGAATGATGATGAATATTGCTTAATCATGCATGCAGATGGAGCAGGAACAAAATCATCATTAGCATATATGTATTGGAAAGAAACAGGCGATATCTCTGTTTGGAAAGGAATTGCCCAAGATGCGTTGATTATGAATATTGACGATTTGTTATGTGTAGGTGCCACAGACAATATTATGCTGTCTTCTACGATTGGACGTAATAAAAACAACATTCCGGGAGAAGTGATTTCTGCTATTATTAATGGAAGTGAAGCATTGATTCAGGAATTGAAAGAATTTGGTGTTACGATTCACTCAACAGGTGGTGAAACCGCAGATGTCGGCGATTTGGTACGTACGATTATTGTAGATTCTACCGTAACAGCACGTATGAAACGAAAAGATGTCATTGACAATGCAAACATCAAAGCAGGTGATGTCATTGTAGGTTTGGCTTCGTTTGGTCAAGCAACCTATGAAAAGGAATACAATGGCGGAATGGGAAGTAATGGTCTAACGTCTGCACGACACGATGTATTCCATAAATATTTAGCTGAGAAATATCCTGAAAGTTTTGACAATGCAGTACCAAGTGATTTGGTATATTCTGGAAAAACAAAATTAACAGATGAGGTTGCAGATTCACCAATTGATGCAGGGAAACTAGTATTATCGCCAACAAGAACCTATGCGCCAATTATCAAAAGTATCTTAGATAAGCATACTTCCGAACAAATTCATGGAATGGTACATTGTAGTGGCGGCGCACAAACCAAAATATTACACTTCGTGGAAAACTTGCACATCATCAAAGACAATATGTTTGAAATTCCACCACTTTTCAAATTGATTCAAGAGCAATCAAATACAGATTGGAAAGAAATGTATCAAGTATTTAACTGTGGTCACAGAATGGAAGTTTACGTTTCTCCAGAAGTTGCCGAAGATATCATTGCCATTTCAAAATCATACAATGTAGATGCACAAATTGTGGGTAGAGTAGAAGCCTCTGAAAGCAAGAAGTTGACAATTACTAGTTCGTATGGAACGTTTGAATATAATTAATTAAGAACTTTTTTATAACGTTTTATGACGTAAACGTATAGAAAATAAAAACCGTAAGAAATTATGAAATTGCCAAAGAAAAGCATACTCATCGTTACATTTTTAATAGCATTTGTACTAGCTTATTTCGTAACCTCGGCTATTATGGCTGATCCTGACCTAACCAATGTAAAGGCTGAATATACCGGAAGGACTACGGAATTTTTAGATACAATTAAAGAAAACTCAAAAGATTGGACAGACAATCAAAAAGTAATTTCACTAACAGGTGTGATTACCATGAAAGAAAAAAAAGGAGTTTGGCTTGATGATAGTGCGTATTTCGAATTTCCAGAAGGAGTTTCTATTGATGATTTAGCAGAAGGTCAAAAAGTAGCCATAAAAGGTAGCGCAAAAGAGTATGATGCCGCGTTAAAAGAAATAAAACTTAAATACGCAGTTGTCGTCAAACAATAAACCTAAAGCGAATTCTGCCGAGTATCTAATACCTACTAAAGATGCTTCAATTTGTCCTTAGCGGCAAACTGTGAAAATTCACATAATAACAATTTCAATTTTGGATTGATAAACTGTTCACAAAAAGGTTTTTGTGGATTGGAATAATAGTAATTGGTAATTGCTGAGCGAGAAGCTTTAAAAGCCATAAAAGGCAATACTTGCGTGATAATACTGTCTTCAAAATTTGCTTGCAATTCAGATAACATTTCCGAAACCGCTTCTTGTTGTGATTGATTGTAATAATAAATCGCAGAACGGTATTTTTTTCGCATGGAATGTTGAACGGTAGATTTATGAGTATGCAAATGAATTTCAACCAGAACCTTCAAAGGAATTACATTCGGATCAAAACTAACAACAACTGCTTCAGAAAATGTATTGTTTTCTCCAATAGATTGTACCCAACCTTGCGCTACGTCTTTTACACCAACTAAAGATTGAAACACAGCTTCGGTGCACCAATGACAACCTCCGCCAAATGCTATTTTTTGAATCATACTACAAAAATAATCAAACTACAGAAAGTTATCTAAATTATACAAAATCAAAGCTTTTAAATCGTAGAAGGTTGGATTATGTGTTTGATTTTTAGGAGACTGTTTGTTTTTGAGGAAAATGTAAAAAAAACCGTCGTCTTGTCGGAAATGTACAAGTCTTATGCGGTATCGTTATATAATAATACTAAAATTAGTACTACTTTTATAAGTGTAAATCTTAGTTTGTTTTCATGCTAAAGTCAAGATTGAATTAGAAATAAGCTCACGTAAACAAAATTATTTGTTAAACATCTTTAACCTAGTGAGATGAAAACAGTAAACAACGTAACAACAAAACAAAAAGTACCTGTCATGCAATTTTTTGCAAGGATACGTTCGAAAAAAACATGCCATATTGATAACTTGAATTTAGAGATAGCTCAGTTGCAAAAAAGATGCTTCTACATAAAGTATATAGCTGCAATTATATGTTTAGTTGCATCTACTTTTTCTGGAAAAGTACAAGTAAAAGATAGTATTGCTGATGCTTTAAAATTTCAAATAGAAAAAGCCAAACACTACTTCAAACGCACATCGGAAATTCAAAAAAATAATAGTATAGCAAGAGGAAGATTGATCTCCTTAAATCGTTAGGTAGCTGTGTATGTAAAAGAAAAATATGATTCAGCATCTATTCTTGAAATGGTCTTATCAGCGAAAATCAAAATTTAGTAACATAAATCCCTTAACCTTTTGTCCAATTTTTTGTTGCTATTCCAAAATAATTGATGAGCATATTGACAACAATTCACTTGTTGTACAAATGTTAACAAGAGAAATTGCCGTAAGTGAACGAAAGTTACAACGACGAATCAAAGAAACAACGAGTAAATCACCAAGTCAATTAATAATGTTTATTCGACTTAATAAAACAATAACTGTGTTGTTGGAGAATAATGAAATTGTAGCCGAAATGGCATTCAAATTGGTTTTTCAAGTTCTTCATATTTCTCAAAATGTTTTAAAAAAGAATTCGGAATACTACCTACGGAAGTGTTCAATTCGGAATAATAGCAAGTAGAAATCAATTGAAAAAAAGCGTCATAATATCGGAAATTCACTATCAAAAAGAGGTATTGTTACAGTAAAATGATCAAAAAGAAGGTACTTTTACTAGTAAATAGATTTTCATGCTCAAGTGCTATAAACGCTAAGAATAAGAGGTAATCAAAGAGCAAAAAGAGTTCCTTTTTAAGTTTCATATTTCCGTTTCAAGCAATTTATTTAGGAATTATAGGTATGACGATTGTTAATTTACAACGTTTCTAAATGATTCATGAAGAAGCCAAGAATCTAACTAATAAGTTAAATTTTAACTACATTAGTTCATGTGAACCTGTAGACGTTTGATTTGGAAATAAAATTATAAACGTAAACTAAGAATTAAATTAAAAACAATGTATCGAAAATTAACATTACTAACAATGTCGTTAATTGTTGTCACACTTTACAATTGTACAACAAATACCATTGACGAAGGTGACATTTCAGACTTGCCACCTATTGTTGAAAAGGTCACCTATGATGACGATGTAGAACCGATTATCAACGCAAATTGCGTAGGTTGTCATAGTGGATCAGCAGCTAGTGGCGGATTACAACTTACAGGTTATGCCAATGTAAGAGCTGCTACAGAACAAGGAAACTTATTAAATCGTGTAAACAACGCTTCAAATCCAATGCCGCCATCAGGACAACTTCCTCTAGCAACACGCCAAATTATTGATCAATGGGTTGATGATGGCTACTTAGAAAATTAAAACAATACCTAAAAAACAATAATAAACAAGATGAAAAAAATACTATACATGTGCTTGTTTTTTGCAGTAGGAACTGTAACAGCACAAAAATACTACACCAAAACAGGTCAAACAGATTTTAAGGCTTCCGTAGCAGCATTTGAACCTGTAGAAGCAAAAAGTAATAGTACTACAGCTGTATTGAAAGTAGATTCAGGAGATTTGGCAGCATTAATCTTTATAAAATCATTTCACTTTAAAGTGGCTTTGATGGAAGAACATTTCAATGAAAACTACATGGACTCTGACAAATTTCCAAAAGCAACCTTCAAAGGAAAATTGGAGGGCTTTAACATGTCCGATTTATCAAGTACAGCCAAAGAATATAACCTAACAGGGACGCTCACGGTAAGAGGAGAAAAAAAGGAAATCGCTACAACAGCAAAAGTGTCTAAAAACGGTGAAAAAATAATTATAGAATCATTTTTTTCTGTAAAACCACAAGAATTCGGAATTGAAATTCCTAGTATTGTACGTGAAAAAATAGCAAAAGAAATTAATATATCCTTGAATTATGAGCTTATCGAAAAAAAGTAAAAAAATCATAACTTATGTTTTATTAGCTCTTGTGCTAATAGGTGTCGGAGGCTATTTCTATCTGTATCAGTCGCATAAGACGCTAGACGATATGGAGGTTGTTTATAAAGGCAGTGCAGAGGAATTTCAAAGTGTCATGGAGGCAAAAGCTAAAACATGGGAAAAAGAAGGGGATAAGGTTGTAGAATTAACAGGAGTGATTACAACAAAAGGAGAAGAAGCTATCTCAGTCAATGAAAACTTCTCTTTTCAATTTCCAAAAGATACCAACATAGAAAATTTAGCAGAAGGACAAAAAATAAAAATTAAAGGAAGAATAATTGGCTACGATGATGAATTGCTTGGAGAATTAAAGCTAGACATGGCAACAATTATCAAAAAATAACACAAATGAAACATTATTATATATTAGTTATATGCTGTTTGTTCAGCATGGGATTGCATTCGCAAGATGATTTATTAGACGAATTAGAGGACGAAGCAACTCCAGAAACATTTGAATCACCTGCGTTTAAAGCCATGAAGATTGGTAACTTACAATCCACTAAAGTCGCAGCAAAAGGAGATTTCTATTTATATGTATCTCATCGTTTTGGAACTTTAGATGATGGACTTTCAACGTTCTTTGGGTTTGACAATGCAAATACTAAAATTCAATTAGTTTACGGACTTTTTGAAGGTTGGCAGTTTGGAATTAGTAGAGAGTCATTACGACAAACGTATGCGCTTTCTACAAAAATGAAAATTAAGAGTCAATCAGACGATTTTCCAGTAAACCTTGTTGGATATGCTACTGCGAATATAAATACGCAAGTACGAAAAGATCGTTTTCCGTTTTTAAGGTTTGAAGATCGTTTAAGTTATACTACACAGTTATTAATTTCGCGCAGATTCAGCAATAACTTCTCGTTTGAATTAGCGCCATCGTATGTACGACATAACTTAACATTAGAAGCAGCTCAAAAACATGATCAATTTGCTATGGGAGCTGGTGGACGTTTAAAAATTAGCAAGCGAATGTCTATCAATATGGACTATGTATACAACTTTAGTAGAGCAGATGGAACAGCATTTAAAAACCCGTTGACTATTGGTGTTGATATCGAAACTGGAGGACACGTATTTCAATTGCTATTCTCCAATGCACAATCAACCAACGAACCAGGATTCTTAAGTTATGCAGAAGGCGATTGGGGAGACGGTGATATTTTCTTCGGGTTTAATATAGTACGTGTATTTTAAGAACACACAACATATAATGGATAAATAAAATAAAGGCTTTCAGATATCTGAAAGCCTTTATAATTGTTGTTAAAAATGTATGCTTCTAGTAGCATTGAACTCCTGGAGGGCAAACAGAATCTGATTGACATCCAACATTTGTAAATCCACATCCATTTGTTGGAGGAGGACAACCATTCGTTGGACAATTTTGTGTTTGCGGAGGGCATCCGTTAGTAATACATCCGTTTGTTTGGTTGCAACCAAAATCAGAGAAACATGGCTCAGCAGTTCCTGTCCATGACTGGAATCCGCCAGTCCATCCACTAGTTCCTCCTGTTAAATTTTCAGACTCTAATGATGCTACTCTTGATTTTTTTAAAGCTAACTGTCTTAAGTTTACTTGCTTTTTTTTCATGATTATAGTTTTGTGGTTAAAGCGTAAAAGTACTAAGAAGTTAAGCGGAATATCTATGGAGAATCCGTAATAAAAGTAGGTTCTTTATATTTTTAACATTAAAAAAGCTTCCAGAAATATCTGAAAGCTTTCGTTTTTATTCTATTCAAAAAATATGTCTAGTAGCAATATACGCCTGGAGGACATACCGAATGTGAGTTACATAAAAGTGTTGCTGGCGGGCAATTTTGTGTCGCAGGTGGGCAACCGTTTGTTGGGCAATTCTGTGTTTGTGGTGGACAACCTACACTTGGACAACCGTTGGTTTGGTTACATCCAAAAATTGTTTCACATACAAAATCAGAGAAACATGGCTCAGCAGTTCCTGTCCAAGATTGAAATCCTCCAGTTACACTATTGGATTCTAACGAAGCTACTCTAGACTTTTTTAATGCCAATTGTTTTAAATTTACCTTCTTTTTTTTCATGATTTATTAGTTTGTGGTTAAGAAATAAAGCTACTAAGAAACCATAAGTTTATTCGATGGCAAGTCCGTAATAATAGTAATGTTTGTAAAAAGAAAACGGTATTGCTTTTTATTTAAAAATAACGCCGTTTGTATCATTGAAATTTAATGTGCTGTTAATGTATGTCTTGCGGATCACAATTACAGCATGTTTTTTCACATTCTCCATTTCCAAAGGAAGAACAATCACTATCTACTGGTACACGCCCGCCTTTTAATTTCTTTATAGAAGAAATACTTCTTTTGTTGAGTTGTAATGAATTCAAATTTCTTTTTTCATGAGTGGTAATTTTAAATGGTTAATTAATTTTTATATTAAATATGTAATTTAAAAGTAAGATAAATCTATTTAAGTAAAAGGAAATTTAATACATTATTGTGCGTGTTTTAGAACTCTCAGAGAAAACTATAAACAATCAATAAAAATTGTAAATTTGCAAACCTGAAAAGAGAAGTTACATGTTAGAAAAGTTACAAATAGTAAAACAGCGTTTTGATGAGGTGAATGATTTAATTATTCAACCTGACATTATTGCTGACCAAAAAAGATACGTACAGCTCAATAAAGAATATAAAGATCTTAAAATACTCGTAGAAAAACGTGAAGTATACAAAGAGCTTATAGACAATATTGCAGAAGCAGAAGAAATCATTTCTGATGGGAGTGATTCAGAAATGGTTGAAATGGCCAGAATGCAATTGGATGAAGCGAAAGAAGCATTGCCAGCATTAGAAGAAGAAATTAAGTTCTTGTTAATTCCAAAAGATCCAGAAGATAGTAAAAACGTAGTAGTAGAAGTACGTGCAGGAACTGGTGGAGATGAAGCTAGTATCTTTGCGGGAGATTTACACCGTATGTATACAAAATACTGCGAAGGTCGTGGTTGGAATGTAAGTGTCGTAGACTATAGTGAAGGAACTTCAGGAGGATTCAAAGAAATTATTTTCGAAGTTTCAGGAGAAGATGTATATGGAACAATGAAGTTTGAGGCTGGTGTGCATCGTGTACAACGTGTTCCACAAACTGAAACTCAAGGTCGTGTACACACAAGTGCAGCAACTGTAATGGTATTACCTGAAGCAGAAGAGTTTGATGTAGAATTAGACATGAACGATGTCCGTATTGAACGTACAACTTCTACAGGTCCAGGAGGACAATCAGTAAATACAACGTATTCGGCTATTCGTTTACATCACGGACCATCTGGTTTGGTAGTAAGCTGTCAAGATCAAAAATCATCTCATAAAAACTTGGAAAAAGCCTTAAAAGTACTGCGTTCTCGATTGTATGAAAAAGAATTGGAGAAGAAGTTAGCTGCTGATTCTGCACGTCGTAAAAGTATGGTTTCTTCAGGGGATAGAAGTGCAAAAATTAGAACATATAACTATCCACAAGGACGTGTAACAGATCACAGAATTGGATTAACATTATACGATTTATCAAACATTATTAACGGAGATATTCAAAAAATCTTAGACGAATTAATGTTGGTAGAGAATACAGAAAAATTGAAAGAATCAAGCGAATTATAGAATAAAAGCCTCATTTTTGGGGCTTTTTTTAAATCTAAAAACAAATACCCAAAACCCAATACCCAACACAACAATGACCACAACACAACTAATTGCAGAAATTCATAAAAAGAAATCGTTTCTATGTATTGGATTGGATGTAGACTTGCAAAAAATTCCAGCATTCTTATTAGAAACAGACGATCCGATTTTTGAGTTTAACAAAGCAATTATTGATGCCACACACCATTTGGCAGTTGCCTATAAACCAAATACAGCGTTTTATGAGGCTTACGGAATTAAAGGTTGGCAAGCATTAGAGAAAACAATTCAATACTTGAATGCAAACCATCCTGAAATTTTTACGATTGCTGATGCCAAACGCGGAGATATTGGAAATACTTCGAGTATGTATGCAAAAGCTTTTTTTGAAGATTTAGCCTTTGATTCGGTAACTGTCGCACCATACATGGGAAAAGATTCTGTAGAACCATTTTTAGCGTTTGAAGGAAAGCACACTATTTTATTGGCGTTAACTTCTAATCAAGGTGCATTTGATTTTCAAACGAAAGTGATTGATGACAAAGAAGTCTATAAGCATGTGTTAGAAACTTCTAAATCGTGGGAAAATAGCGAAAATTTGATGTATGTAGTAGGAGCAACCAAAGCCTCATTTTTGGGAGAAATTCGAGAAATGATTCCCGAAAGTTTTTTATTAGTTCCCGGTGTTGGCGCGCAAGGCGGAAATTTACAAGAAGTTTGTAAATATGGAATGACGGGCAATATAGGATTGCTGATCAATTCTTCTAGAGGAATTATATATGCTTCTAACGGAGACGATTTTGCTTCTGCCGCAGCGACAAAGGCAGCAGAATTACAATCGGAAATGGAAGCAATTTTAAATTCCTAAACCATTTTATGTTGATGGATTTTACAGATCAAATGCAACGAACATTTACGTTGGCAAAAACACCCAAACGAATCATTTCGTTGGTACCTTCACAAACAGAATTGCTGTACGACTTGGGTTTGGAAGATTTTATTGTGGGAATTACAAAATTCTGTATCCATCCGTATCATCTAAAAAGTACTAAAACGGTTGTTGGTGGTACTAAAAACATCAAACTTGAAAAAATAAAAGAACTACAGCCAGATATCATTCTTTGCAATAAGGAAGAAAACACAAAAGAAATTGTAGAAGAACTTGAAGCGTTGTTTCCTGTGCATGTTTCAGATGTGAAAAACATTGAAGAATCCTTAGAAATGATTGCGCAATATGGTACGATGTTTAAGTGCAATACTGAAGCTTCAAAAATCAACAACAAAATTGAATATCGTTTAAAAGATTTTAAAAATTTTGTAAAAGATATTCCTGTGCAAAAAGTTGCATATTTCATCTGGCGAAAACCTTGGATGGTTGCAGGACAAGATACCTTTATTAATTACTTACTAAAGTTGTGCAAATTTGAAAATATTTACGAATCGCAAGGAAGATATCCAGAAGTAGAAATAAAAAAAATACGTTTAGAAGGCGATCCAGATATTGTGATGCTATCTTCGGAACCGTATCCATTTAAGGAAGAACATGCCTTCGAATTAGGAAGGTTTACCCATCATGCAAAAACGGTTTTTGTAGATGGTGAATATTTTAGTTGGTATGGTTCACGATTGGCAAAAGCTTTTGACTACTTTAAACAGCTTCACGAAAGGCTACAATAAAAAAATCGGGCAATGAATACCCGATTTTCTATTTTTTTTAACTAACCCAAAAAATGTTGTAGTAGATTATTACAACGGCACAAATATAAGTTGAAAACCTAGATTTCAATGTTAAGAGAATATTAGAAATTGATTAAAAAATGTTAAGAATTGTGAAAGTTTATAGGTTGATTATCAGTTGAAAAGCATTTTTTTATAAAGTCATTAAAATTTACAGTATCTTCAATGAAGTAAATTAATTCCCTTAATTATGAAAAAATTACTAATCATTTGTATTGCATTATGTTCCTATACACTTACTGCTCAGTAAAGTAAATGTGCCTGCTGTACTGAAAATCATCAAGCTTTTAATTTTTGGGTAGGAACCTGAAAAGTTACCAATGCTGACGGTACGTTTGCAGGAAAAAATAGCAATACAAAAATAGAAGGAGAATGTGTTTTGCGTGAAAATTGGACAAGTGCGAAGTCAAATTACACAGGAACTAGCTACAATTTTTATAATGCACAAAAACAACAATAGGAACAAATTTGGGTTGACAATCAAGGTGGAAGTTTACACTTCAAAGGAAATCGAAAAGGAAATCAAATGATTTTACTAAGTGATGAGGTTATTTCCCCAAAAGATCAAAAATATTTAAACAGAGTTACATGGGTATTAAATGGCAATGGTTCGGTAGGTCAACACAGGGAAACTTCTGGCGACAAAAAAACATGAAAAACAGTTTTTGACGGATTTTATGTGAAAGAGAAGGAATAGCTATCACTAAATCTGTCATAAACTCTAGATTGAAAACAAAAGTCCTTTTTGAAAGTTAGACTTTCCCTAATTGAACGGCTTCCTGCATGGCTTGATAACGTTTTTTCCATGCTACGCGGTCTTTATTTAAATGATCGTCGATATGAACAGGATCTTTTGTGTTGAAATTTCCGCCCCAACGCAATTCTGGATCGTCAACAATTAAGCTTAAAAAGAATTTTACAGGATCGGGAACGTTAGGATATTTTGCCAATACTTTTGAATTGGCCCATCCACCATTTCCATACTGTAAATTCATATCTATGCCATGCCCAGCTAAATGGTTAGAAAAAGTAGCAGGTTTTACAATGGCACCTTGTACATTGGTTGTAGTCCTAAATGAACTTGTAACATATACAAACACATTTGCCTGTTTGGCATAACCATTAATTTTTTCTAGAGCAGGCACAAATTGTATGTCAGCTCTACATGGCTTGCCTGAAAAATTAGAACCTTCAAATAATACCAAAGGCGATTTCTTACTTGGTAAGTTTTTAGATGCTAAATCACTCCACTTACTTCCGTAATATTGATTAATATCTTTTAAAAATTGATTAATTAGCGGGCGAGTCAACAAGTCGCCATCTGATTGAATTCCGTTATCATTAGCATATTTAATCACAGCACTTCGTGTACTATTTCCATAAAAACCATCGGCACCAAACTTTGCGAAATTCAATTGTTCTCCATAGCCTTCTGTATTTAAAAACACTTGAATTGCGGTTATGCTCATTTTTGTTCCTTTGGAAATATATTTCTTAGTACGAAGATCTGAAGTGTGTATTTCCCAAAGAACATACATTTCTGGAAGAAAATCGTGACGTTGTAAAATCAACTTTGCTAAATCATCTGTAACAGCATCTCCTTGACTATGATATCCATTTCTTTTAGCAAAAGCAGCTACAGCTGCCGCAGTGGCACGTCCATAATCGCCATCAGCTTGGTAATTATCCCATTTCAATTCTTTTCGAAAACCTAATTCGAATAGTGTTCTTTGCAAATCGGTAATTAAAACCTTATCGTTAGATCCTTTAAATAAAGATTGATTGATATTTCCTTTTTTTAATGCTGCTTCAAGTAAATTAGAACATTCCATGTGTATACTTTTTTATCTGTAAACAAATTACGAAAAAATAAAAGGAGTGAAAAAGAGTGAAAACACTCAATTTGAATATTATCTTAAGTCGTCAATATATCCCTTAGCTGCACCAGTTCGTTTTGGTCTATTTTGTTTCCTTAAAAAGAATGTAAGTTTATCAAACTGAGCTCTTGTTACTGCTCCTTTTTTCCATTTATACTTTTTTGCAAGTCTAAAGGCATATTTATTATAATTTGGATGACTTCCGCCACCTTTAATATGATGCATTTTTCCTTTATCCAAATGCTTTAAGCGTAAATGATTGGTTCTTCTTCGCCCAGAAGGTAACATCATTCCATTAATGGCGCTATTTGCCCAGGCTTTAGGAATTCCGTAATCTCTGCATATTTGTGCAGGAATTAAATGTTGTGCTTCACGACCACGTTTCCATTTTTTAAAAGCAATTCCTTTTCTTCTTTTTCCTCCGCCTTCTCTAAAACGAGCTCTAGCTAACTTTGCAGAATCTCCATATTTTTGACCTTTAACTAATTGAATGGGTAGACTTTGTACACTTGAACTCTTATTATTTTGCTTCGACAAATGTTCTTCAAGACTTGAAGTTTTCCTGTTGTCAACCAATTGAAAAGTTTGTCCACTACTTGGCTTATGTAGTAAGCTATGAGCAACAGAAAGTTGATTATCTTGCAGTGTTGTCTGAAGGTTTTGATACACGTAAAATTCTCTTTAATGGTTAATTTCAACAGAAATTTAAAGAATATTTTACAAGAAAGTTAGCCTTTGAAAACAAAACATACTCTTTGTCTACGATTTGTATATGCTAAGAAGAAAGCTGTGTGCTTTTAGTGAGTTTGATGGTGCATTCTGCATAGAAGATTACGACCATCACAAAAAATGGAATGACAGAATTAATGGTCTGTTTTTGAAACTCTATCAATTCAGAGAGCATAATAATTAGAGGAATGGTTACCATTAAAGGAGAAATCAATAATAGCCACAATTTAACACCTGACACAGTTCTTAATCCTAAAAACAAAAAAAGTAACTGTCCAGTAATAACAGAAGTCAAAGCAATAAAACTTATAAAATCTCCACGATGAAGAAACTCAGGAAAGTTTAAAATTCCCAACAATTCAAATAAAACCCAAGGACCACCAGCATGTCTTCCGTAAATCATAATAAAAAAGGAAGAAACAATTAGGGCCAAAAAAATCCAACGTCGTATGCGTAATTGCATGAGAATTATTTTAGTTCTGCTAAAAGACTTAGTGCTTTTTCTACATTTTCCTTTGAAACATGTAAATCAACAGTACCACCTAAAATTCCAGCATGCGCAGTATCCATTTTGTTGATTTCAAAATAGTTAATGCCAGCTTGGTTTAAAATGTTTTTAGCGTCCATAATATCTATTTGAACATTGCTTGTATATATTCGTACGTTCTCCATAAAATAAAAATTAATAGTAATACTATTAAGATACGAATTAATGGTTGATTTTACTAAGGTTTTCACAAATATTTATACAAAGCATTAAATGTGAAATTTTACTGATTACGTTCTTTATAAATAAAACGACACTAAAAAAACACCATCACAAAATCTAAATTTCACAATGGTGTTTTTTATGTTTTTTACAGCAACTGTCACACCGAGTGCAGTCGAGATGCTAATAATCTAATCTTGCAACGCAAACACTTTTCTTAATAAGTCTGTAGTTCTTGAACCTACTTTATTACGAATTTCGTTCTCTTCAACTGCAATCATTCTGTATACACCTTTCAAAGCTTCAGTAGTTACATAATCTGTTAAGTCAGGATTCACTTTGTTTACAAAAGGAATTTTGTTGTAGTTATTGATCAAGTTTGTCCAAATACGATCTGCTCCAACTTTCGCAAAAGAACTCTGAATTACTGGTTGAAATTTACCATATAAAGCAGAGGTAGTTTTACTTTCCAAATACTGAGTTGCTGCGTTATCCTGTCCTAATAAAATATTTTTAGCGTCTGCAAACGTAATATCTTTCACAGCATTTACAAAAATAGGAGTAGCTTCTTTTACAGCGTCTTCGGCAGCTCTATTAAGCATTTTAATACCATCATCTGCTAAACTTCCTAAACCAATATCACGTAATGCTTTATCAACTTTTTGTAATTCTTGAGGCATTAAAATCTTAACAAGACTATTTCCATAAAAACCATTTTTCTGAGTCAATTTTGACACTTGTTTCTCAATTCCAAAGTCCAATGCTTGACGCAATCCCGCCGCAATATCTGCATTTCCTAGTGTTCCTCCTTGTGGCAATTGATTTACTACTTGTTGTAACTCTGCACAAGAATTCAACATCAATAATCCAACAAAAGCAATAATGATCTTTTTCATGAGTGTGTTTTTAAGATTTCTAGACTAATAAAGTACAAAAGGTTTAATCAATTCCAAAATTGTACTCCACAAAAATACACGAATAATTAAAAGAAAACATTTATTCTTGTCGAAAATTAGTACGCTTATATCTCAATAAAAAATAATATCTTACTGAAAAATTATAAACATGAGGCAAAGTCTTTCGTACCACATTACAAAAGCTATTATTAAGTTAAAGGGCATCAAAAAGACATTCAGTCAGGACCCGATAGATTTCAAAAAATTACGAAAAGAAGATGTATATGCTCCAAAAGGAAGATTTTTTATACAACACACAGCAAATTTTTCAATTGAAAAAACACAAATTACAGAAGTAAGCACAAATTCAGTCAAAAGTAAATTAGTTATCTTCATTCATGGAGGCGCTTTTGTTTCAGGACCAGCTAAACACCATTGGGATTCCATAAAAACCATTGTTAATAAAACAAATTGTATTCTATGGATGTGCAATTATCCCAAAGCTCCAGAGCATAAAATAACAGAAATCTCAAAAAATATTGATGCTGTATATCAACAAGCATTACAAAAGTATGAAGCCAATCAAATTATACTTATTGGTGATTCGGTTGGAGGAACATTAATTACAGCGCTTACTCAAAGATTAATCGTGCAAAACATTGAACTTCCTCAAAAAATCATCTTGATTTGTCCAGTTATGGATGCAAGTATGCAAAATGCTGATATACCACGAGTTGATAAAATTGATCCTATGTTATCAAAAGAAGGTATTTTAAGCGCTAAAAAAATGTGCGTAGGGACAGAAAGTTTACAACATTCAATAATCTCACCACTTTATGGAAGTTTTGTAGGATTTCCTAATACTGTAATATGCATCGCAACTCATGATATTATGTATCCTGATCAATTGTTAGCGATTGAAAAAATGAAAGAATCAAAAGTAAATGTAGAAATCATTAATGGAGAATATATGCCACATATATGGCCTCTATTACCAGTTATGAAAGAAGCAAAAGATGCGCTACAATTAATAACAGAAAAAATAAAAGAATAAGCTCTTATGTTTTTAATGAAGCCTTGCATAAAAAAGAGATACAGTTTAACTGGTATGTTTCTTGTTGTTTTGTTTTTAGTAAGTTGTACTCAGGTATTTCAAAAAACTAAAAACTTACAGATACATAATAGACAATATATAACAGTACTTGGAACAGCACAAGATGCAGGTTATCCACAAATCAATTGTCAAAAGTCATGTTGTTTGTCATATCATGAAGGAAAAGTAGAAAAGAAGTTGATTTCTTGTTTAGGATTGATTGATCTTCAAGCAAAGAAAAAGTGGTTATTTGATGCCACACCAGATATCACACAACAAATCCAAAACCTTTCCAATCATTTAGAAACAGCAAGCGTAATTGACGGTGTTTTTCTTACGCATGCACATATCGGACATTATACTGGACTCATGTATTTTGGACGTGAAGCTATGGGAGCAACACAAGTTCCTGTGTATACAATGCCAAAAATGAAAAGCTACTTAGAAACAAACGGGCCTTGGAGTCAGTTAGTTGCCTTAAAAAACATTCAGTTAAAAACATTGAATCATAATGCTGCTGTAGATTTGACAAGCGGACTCAAAGTAACACCATTTTTAGTACCACATCGTGATGAATTCTCAGAAACAGTTGGTTACAAAATAGAAGGGAAAAACAAATCAGCACTATTCATTCCAGATATCAACAAATGGAAGCTTTGGGAAAAAGATATCGTGGCTGAGGTAAAGAAAGTAGATTATGCATTTTTAGATGCTACTTTTTTCAAAGACGGAGAAATTCCAAGACCGATGAGCGAAGTACCACATCCGTTTATTGTTGAAACTGCAAAACTGTTTGAAACAGAAGATAGGTTCACAAAAAATAAGGTCATATTTATTCACTTTAACCATTCGAATCCTGCATTGCAAGAATCAAATACATTAAAAGATAGTTTAAAAGCAAAAGGTTTCCAATTTGCAGAAGAAGGAATGAGTGTAGGACTGTAAAAAAATGGAATCTTGTTTTCTTATATATTTCTTAAAAAATTCCCGTTTTTTTTGAATATTCCGTAAATTGCAGCCCTAAATTATAGACTTCATTACAGATGGAACAAGCGCAACCCTACAAACCAACTTATAAAGTACGAATCGTAACTGCTGCATCACTCTTTGATGGACACGACGCAGCTATCAATATTATGCGACGAATTATTCAATCTACAGGAGTGGAAGTAATTCATTTAGGCCATGATAGAAGTGTTGAAGAAGTAGTAAATACTGCTATTCAGGAAGATGCAAATGCGATTGCAATGACTTCATATCAAGGTGGACACAATGAGTACTTTAAATACATGTACGACTTGTTACAAGAAAGAGGCGCGGGACACATCAAAATATTTGGTGGTGGTGGCGGTGTAATCCTTCCAGAAGAAATCAAAGAACTCATGGAATATGGGATTACCCGTATTTATTCGCCTGACGATGGCCGTGAAATGGGATTACAGGGAATGATCAACGATTTAGTACAAAAATCAGATTTTGCCATTGGTGATACTTTAAATGGAGAAGTCAATATTTTACACGAAAAAAATCCAAAAGCAATTGCTCGTGTGATATCTTCAGCAGAAAACTTTCCAGAAGTTGCCAAAGACGCTTTAGATACAATTCATGAAAAAAATAAAACCTCGCATACACCAGTACTAGGAATTACAGGAACTGGAGGAGCAGGAAAATCAAGTTTGGTAGACGAATTGGTACGCCGATTTTTAATTGACTTCCCAGAAAAAACAATAGGATTGATCTCGGTCGATCCATCAAAACGTAAAACTGGTGGAGCATTGTTAGGAGATCGTATTCGTATGAATGCCATTAATTCACCAAGAGTTTACATGCGTAGTTTGGCAACACGTCAATCGAACCTAGCACTTTCAAAATATGTAAATGAAGCGGTAGAAGTACTAAAAGCTGCGGAATACGATTTAATCATTCTTGAAACATCAGGAATTGGACAATCGGATACAGAAATCATGGAGCACAGTGATGTGGCTTTATATGTAATGACGCCTGAATTTGGAGCTGCAACACAGTTAGAAAAAATCGACATGCTTGATTTTGCTGATTTAGTAGCGATTAACAAATTTGACAAACGTGGTTCGCTAGATGCATTACGTGATGTGAAAAAACAATACATGCGCAACAACAATCTGTGGGACATTCCACAAGATCAATTGCCTGTATACGGAACAATTGCTTCTCAGTTCAACGATCCAGGAATGAACACCTTGTACAAAGCAGTGATGGATAAATTGGTAGAAAAAACAGAAGCAGATTTACAATCAACTTCAAAGATTTCTAGCGAGATGAGCGAGAAGATTTTCGTGATTCCTCCATCAAGAACACGCTACTTATCTGAAATTGCAGAAAACAACAGAGCATACGACAAAAAAGCAGAAGCACAAGCAGAAGTTGCTCAAAAACTATACGGAATTTACAAGACAATTGGTTCTATTTCAAATGTAAAATCGCATGAAGTAGAAATGTCATTCATGTCAAAAACTGGCTTGGACGAAAGCATTATTTTAGAGCGATTAGACGAAGAAGCAGACATCGAATTGGTAAAATTATTACTAAAAGAATTCGATCGCGTAAAGCTAAATCTTGATCCTTATAACTGGGAAATCATCAACGGTTGGAATGACAAGATTAACAAATACAAAAATCCGATCTACACGTTTAAAGTACGTGACAAAGAGATAAAAATTAATACACACACTGAATCCTTATCACACTTACAAATACCAAAAGTAGCTTTGCCAAAGTATCAAGCTTGGGGAGATATTTTAAAATGGTGTTTACAAGAAAATGTACCAGGAGAATTTCCGTATGCGTCAGGATTGTATCCTTTTAAACGTACAGGAGAAGATCCAGCGCGTATGTTTGCAGGAGAAGGTGGACCAGAACGTACCAACAAGCGTTTCCATTATGTAAGTCAAGGAATGCCAGCAAAACGTTTATCTACCGCATTTGATAGTGTAACTTTATACGGAAACGATCCAGATTTACGACCAGATATTTACGGAAAAATTGGAAATGCAGGAGTTTCTATCTGTTGTTTAGATGATGCCAAAAAACTCTATTCAGGATTTAATTTGGCACATAAAATGACATCGGTGAGTATGACGATTAATGGTCCGGCACCAATGTTATTAGGTTTCTTTATGAATGCGGCAATTGATCAACAATGTGAGATTTACATCAAAGAAAACGGTTTAGAAAAAGAAGTAGAGGCAAAGATTGCTAAAATATACAAAGGCAAAGAACGTCCACAATACAATGGTGATTTACCAGAAGGAAATGACGGTTTAGGTTTACTGTTATTAGGTGTTACTGGAGATCAAGTATTGCCAGCAGACATCTATGAAGACATCAAAGTTAAAACGATTGCTCAAGTTCGTGGAACAGTACAAGCAGATATCTTAAAAGAAGATCAAGCGCAAAATACGTGTATATTCTCCACAGAATTTGCCTTACGTTTGATGGGAGACGTACAAGAATATTTTATTGAAAATAATGTGCGTAACTTCTATTCAGTTTCTATTTCTGGATATCATATTGCAGAAGCTGGTGCAAATCCAATCACGCAATTAGCATTAACTTTATCTAATGGATTTACATACGTAGAGTACTATTTAAGTAGAGGAATGGACATCAATAAATTTGGTCCAAACTTATCGTTCTTCTTCTCTAATGGAATCGATCCCGAATATTCTGTAATTGGTCGTGTAGCACGTAAAATCTGGGCAAAAGCCCTAAAACATAAATACGGAGCCAATGCGCGTGCACAAATGTTGAAATATCACATTCAAACATCTGGACGTAGTTTACACGCACAGGAAATTGATTTCAACGATATTCGTACAACATTACAAGCGTTATATGCCATTTATGATAACTGTAACTCGTTACATACGAATGCGTATGATGAAGCCATTACGACACCAACAGAAGAATCTGTGCGTAGAGCGATGGCAATTCAGTTGATCATCAACAAGGAATTAGGGTTGGCGAAAAACGAAAATCCAATTCAAGGTTCATTCATCATTGAAGAATTGACCGATTTAGTTGAAGAAGCAGTATTGGCAGAGTTTGACCGAATCACAGAACGTGGTGGTGTACTAGGAGCAATGGAAACTATGTATCAACGTTCAAAAATTCAGGAAGAAAGTTTATACTACGAAACTCTAAAGCACAACGGACAGTTCCCAATCATTGGTGTAAATACATTCTTAAGCAGTAAAGGTTCTCCAACGGTAGTTCCAAAAGAAGTGATCCGTGCTACAGAAGAAGAAAAACAATATCAAATCAAGATTTTAGAAAATCTTCATAATGCACATGATACGGAAGGTTTATTGTACGATTTACAATTAAAAGCAGTCAACAACGAAAACATCTTTGAAGCTTTGATGAATGTTTGTAAAGTATGTTCGTTAGGTCAAATTACAGCAGCCTTATTTGAAGTTGGAGGACAATATCGAAGAAATATGTAACAAGTCTAGAAGAACTTTCTGTCTTTTTTAATACTCAAAAAAAACAACTATAGGTTCCAAACAAAATATATATTACCAAAAATGTATGAATCGTGTCGGTTCATACATTTTTTATATCTATCTATCTGTAAACAAAGTACTTTGCAACTAGTAAACTAAAACTAGAAGCATATTATATGAAGGCAAAACTACTTTGTTTAGGAGTCTTTCTATTCACTAATCTTTACTGTTATGCACAAATTCCAGCAAACGATAATTGTGCAAATGCAGAAATTATCTCTGTAACTAGTACAAATTCCACTTTGGTAAATTTTAATAACGGGATGGCAACACAAAGTCTATTGAGTAGTTGTGATACTGCAGCAACCCCGTATTTGGATGTTTGGTATGAATTTACGATGCCTGTCAATGGAAATATTCAAATAACTGGTGTAAATTTCACCGATGGTTTTTCTTTATATAATACCTGTGGAGGAGCAGAAATTGCCTGTTTTTATGATGATGGATTCTTTTACAATCTTTCAGTAGGAACATATAAATTACGAGCGGTGAGTACACAAGCAAATGCAGGCGCTGATAGTTTTAATATACAAGCTTTTGAAACTGTAGTCAATGACGAATGCGCTACTGCAGAAGTAATCATGGATGATATTACCACGCAACGCTCATTCAATTATGACAATAGAGGAGCTACCGAAAGTTTAGATGCAAGCTGTGATAACGCGATTAATAC